>Ga0210243_100643_pt1 | contig 29574 bp, 9 predicted proteins | sample ChrtobMeP5a_32mM_FD_155461 | JGI IMG/M metagenome (GOLD analysis project Ga0210243, IMG submission 155461) | Chrysochromulina tobin associated microbial communities from unialgal haptophyte culture, Seattle, Washington, United States - P5a_32mM | ecosystem: Host-associated > Algae > Haptophytes >...
GCCATGCCGTGGAAGTCCTGGGGCTGAAGCAGCCCGCCGCCGGCGGAGTGGGTGTAGCCGGCGCCTCCGTACGCCTTGAAGAGCGCGTCGCCCATGTTGAGCACACTGAGAGCGAGCCGGTCGTGCACGGAGAGCTTCCGGTACTCTGGCGCTTGACGCTCACCGATGCCGTTGCTCACGTAGTGATCCTCCTCATCGAAGCCGTCGAACAGGTCGAGCTCGGCGCCGGTGCACTGCTCGTAGAAGCGTTTGCCCTCGGCGTCCTTGCGCGCGCACGCCGTCTTGCACGCGGTGCAGGCGTAGACGTTCGCACCGAGGTCCGCGTCGTCGCACGGGTTGCAGAGGAAGACGCTGCTGTTCACGTCGTTGTCATCGACGTCGTCGCCGATGCGCTCGCGCTCCTTGCGTTGAAGGCGGCGAATGTAGTATCGGAAGACGCGATACGCTCGGCAGTCGCGTGGCCTCGTCACGTTTCGGACCGTGATGACGTGCGTGTTGGAGCGGTGGTTGACCATGCCGCACTGGAAGCACACACACGTCATGGGCTCCGCGATCGAGGTTGCGTACCTCGAGAGCTTTGCCCAGACAGAGGCCTCATTTGGAAGATGCGTGTCGACGCCGTGATTGTGAGCCTGAGCCGAGAGGTTGTTGAGCATCGTGAGGTGCTCGACAGCACGAGGCCGGGCGTTGTGGACGTGCTCTGCATTGCGCCGTCGCTCCGCCCAGTAGTTGCGCACGTCTCGGTCTCCTGAATTGAGGTTGCGCACGTTTGTGACGATGAGACGGCGTTTTTGGTTGTAGAGGTCGACAGCTTCGACGGTGCTATGTGGATCTGGGAATGTCACATTGTCGTACGGCGGCAAGCTCGAGGACGAGGGCGCACCTTGGCCTTGCGCCCGTGCCGAGACGTCACGCGACAGGCGCTCGCGCACGGTGCAGACCTCTGTGCCATCCTCGACCACGATGGTGAACGTCGTGGGCTTGACCGCCGGGCTCTCTTCGTGCCGAATCGGCAGTCCCTGCCGTGCGTGAGGCGTGGCCACGGGCGGCGGTGGCGGCGGCGGCACGTTGACGGTCTTGACACTGGCACGGGCGGTGCTCCCGTCGGCGCGATGATAGAGTACAGACTGGCCTGCAGAAGGAGCAGCTGCGGCCACAGCTTCCTCGAACGGTGCTGGCGACTTCAGGTCAGATGGAAGGAATGCGAAGCGCAGATCCTCGAAGTTGATGCGCTCGGGCAGCCCGGGCGACGCTTTGGTTTGCATCCAGTGTTCGACGTGATTCATGATCTGATGGAGCGTCATGGTTCGCCGAACGTCGGGCAGCATGAAGAGGTCGGACGCGTCGAGATCGATCCATTCATCACGCGCGGCATCGAAGAGCACGATGGAATCTGGGTTGAGCTGCAAGTCCCACGCGGCGGGAGCGCGAGCGACGCCATTCAGCCAGTCCACCTGAGCATTTTCGGGAAGGGCGAGGTCCGCAGAGAGACGCGTCCATCGGCCGTAGTGCAGCTCCAGGAGCGGGCCTGCTTGGTTGGTGATCGACTTTGAGAAGGTGGCCCGCACGAGCCCTCCCACGTCCTTTTGCAATCTGAGCATCCGATGTCGGCGTGCGCTGTGAGATCGATTGGCGAGGGCTGGATGATGGGTCGACATCGGCAAGTCTCCCGCGTGCAGCTCGAGAAGTGCGACGTCCTCGGCACGCATCCACGCACGTGTTTTGCCAGCGTTTGCCTCAGCAGCGCGATGCGCGTCGAGCGCCTTCATTGTTTCTGCTGACACGACCTTGCTCGTGGCCGACGTAGGCTGCTTGAGGCCGGCCTCGGCGAGCTGCACCGCCCGGTTGCCGCAGCGCCGCAGGACTTTGATGTCCGCGGACGAGCGATAGGTGCTCGCCTGGCTCATGAGCAGCGCGATCGTCGCCTGGGGGCAGCCTGGCGTCACTGGCATGAGCTCGAGCACCGCGCGGGCTGCGTTGTATCGCATCTTCATGGCAGGGACCTTGGCAGGCAAGAGGGTGCTCGTGAGGTTGGTCACGGATTCGTTGCGAGCTAGCGCGAGCCATCGGCGGCCGAGCACCTCGAGATGCACCGCGGGCGAAGGGCTGTGCTTCAGCAGCACATCGACCACTTGCTGCACGATGGTTTTGGCGTCCACATCGATGGGACTCGGCGACGGCTCGCACGCCATCGGTACGGGCGGCTGATTCGGAAGGGCACCGAGCGCATTGGCGAAGGTTTCGAAGTCGGTGTGCTGGGTGGCGAGCATGGCGACAAGGAGCAGGCGGACGGAGCGGCACCAGCGCATGCAAAATGCCTGCGAGTGCGCCAACGAAGACGTGCGAGACCCGGAGACGTGCGAGCTCAGAGTACAGTAAACGAATGGTTTTGTTTCCTTTTTTATCGAGTAAGGACGGCGGCCGCTCTGGAATTTGGTCACATACTAGCTAGCAGCTGTAAAAACGGTACCGTTAGTAGGATGTAAGGTAAAAAGACACCGGGGGGAGCCGGGACACACACGGGACACACGGGACACGCGGACGCACAAAGGCACACAGACCAATCTCACAACCAGCCAAACCCACCAACAACAACAAACACCCCGCACGTCAGCGCGACGACCGAAGCCGCGGCCGACTCAACAGCCGCAAGCCCGAAGCCGACCGCTCCCCGCGGCCGACTCAGAAGAGGCCGCCCCCAGCAAACCCGACCCTGCCTCCGCCCGCTCCCAGTACCGGTACATGTAATTAGTCGTCGGATTTTGTCCGAAAGACTGGTATTGGGGGAATTTTCTATACAAGAAAAGGGAATTTTCTATACAAGATATCATTATATATCATCATATATCTTGATTCTATCATTGTGTATCATGTGTATCATCGTCTTGTATCTCATATATCATGTCCCTCGTCGACACATGATATATCGCTTGTATCATCTTTTTTCCTTCGTCATGTTATATCATGTGATCTCATGTCGCGTTTTTGATGATACACATGGACATGATACCGAGACATGATATAAATGATATATGATGATATAACGCCAAAATCGGACTTCGAACTCCACGCCCTCCACCCTACATGATATCACATGATATCACATGATATCATGTCCCCCGACCACAGCCCAAGCCCCCAGAGCACAAACTGTGATATCACGATATATCATGTAGTATCATGAATCATGATACCACATGATATATCGTGATACACGTCACCACTCGAGCGCGGCCACGACGCCGTCGCCGCAGAGGCTGCACGCGCCTTGGACGGCGCAGCGCGCTCCGTCGGGTCGGGGGTCGCGCTCGGCCACCCCGAGGGCAGCCTCCACCTCGGGCAGGTCCATCTTATTCGCGAGCACGAGCAGTGGTTGAGCAGTGGTACCCCCCGCAGCCGCGGCTCGCTCAGCGGCTTGTGCAGCTCCTGCCGAGCCTCGTCGAAGCGCGACGCATCAGCCGCGTCGACGACGAAGATGATGCCCGATGCCCGAGACGCGCTCGGCCGCAGTCCGCGCAGTCGGAGCCGTAGGTGCAGTCTGCGTACTCGGTGCCGGGCCGCCGTCGTCGCAGAGGGCGTCGGAGGTGTAGAGACGCGCCGGTTGGCGCGCGCCCCGAAGGGAACGCAAAAGAAGTCATTCGACGCCGCCGTCGCGTGACGATGGCGGCGTCGAATGACGACAGTGTCGTGGCGCACAGCAGCTTGCCAGCCGCCTCTCGTGTATCTCCATCATCCGTGGTGTGCTCCACGACACCGCTCGCGCAGACTTTCCCGCAGCTTGCGCAGCACGTGGTGGAGCGCGGCGCACTGACGCACTCGCACGACTCGGAGCGCTCGTCGCTCTGCTCGCAGCGTGGTTCGCTCGCGCGCGCGCTCTCCTCGCTTCGCTCTGTTTCGCCTTCGCTTCGCTCTGCTCAACCGTTTCGCTTTGCTTTTATCCTTTTTCGCGAGCTCCCCCGTTTTCGCCTCGAAAATCGCTTTGACCGCCCCCGTTTTCGCCCATCCCCCCGACACAAATCGCTCTCCCCCGAGCAGAGCGACCACACACATCGCTCTGCTCGAGAGCAGCGAAATTTTCTTTCGCTGTGCGAACGCGTTGGGATGGTGTGTTACGTTGGGTTGGTGTGTGGGACCTTCCAACAAGGAGGTTGACAGCTCGGACGATGAGGCAGATGTAAGCTTCATCCCTCACCTCAAGTGGTGAGAAATGTCTCTACGGGATTAGAGAACCTCTCACGCTGAGGTCGGCGAGCCTCACATTAAGCCTCACACGCTTGATATCTTGATGATATCACATGATATCACATGATATCACATGATACCACATGATACTGCTGATATCACATGATACTGAATGTCACATGATATCACATGATATCACATGATATCACATGATACCACATGATACTGATAGATATGTAATGATATCATGATATAAAAGTAAAGGTCAAGATTGTTCGTCATCTCATATCCCAGGTCATGCCACTCCGGTATCAAGTCCATATATCATGTGTATCACAATATGATACCGGAGTGGACATGATACGGGACATGATATTTGTAAGCGATGTATCAAAATTTTATTTTTTGTGATATCATGTTGGTATCATGTTTTCCAAAAGGCGAGTTATATCATCATATATCATGTCATGCATTTGTATCATGAATATATCTATATATCATGTGTCGACGAGGGAAATGATATATGAGATACAAGATGATGATACACATGATACACAATGATAGAATCAAGATATATGATGATATATAATGATATCTTGTATAGAAAATTCCCTTTTCTTGTATAGAAAATTCCCCCAATACCCGAAAGACTCACATCGTCCGGGCATTTGCCCCGGGGCGCCCGGAGCACCCGGAACGAGTTGTGCCATCGAAAAATTTCGTAGAAATTGATCTCAGAAATTGAGACTTAAAACCTGAAGTGAATCGTTTTGGCCGTTGCTGAGGCGACGAGCCCCCGACCTTGAGCCCCCGACGTCCGACCCCACGAGATGCGTGTTGTTGCGTGTGTCCCCCTTTCTCCTTCTGTGCCCCACCCCGGAAGTGTGATGCCTTCCCTCACCTCTCGCCGGCTCGTGCCGCTCCGTCCGTTACAGACCGACCGTGCGCACCCAACGGCTCGGTGAGTGAGTGAGTGAGTAGCCGACGAGGCCCGACGAGAGACCCGACAAGAGGGCCGACGACTTGGGCTTGAGCGGGGGCGCGGCCGCCTCAAGCTTTGGCCCAGCGAGAGGCAGCGGCGACGTGAGCATCTGCCCGGCTGCCTTGGCGCCCTTGAGGATCACGTCGGCGGCCGCTGCCGTCGAGGGCAGCGGCGGCGGCGTAGGAGGCGGCTGCTGGCCCGACCACACCTCGAGGTGTGAATGTGAATGAGTACGTAGGAAGGCGCACAGCCCGGCCGGCGTGGGGCACTCAGCCGAAGGCAGCTTGCATTGCGCCTGGGTGTCCCACAGCACAACGCGTGCCGCGCCGTCTGTCGGGTTCGTCACCTGCGTGAGCTTCTGGCCGGCGAGCAGCTGCGAGCCCGCTTTGGCAGCAACGTCCTGATGGTTGTACACCTCCAGATGAGGGTTTTCGGCGAGGTAGCTGTGGATGTCACCCGAGTAGGCCTTGGACGGGACGCGCTGTCGCTTCTCCTTGTCCCACAGGGCCACGTGCAGGTCGCCCCACTGCATGCCGGCGCGTGCGCGCTTGCGGCTCACGGCCGCGCCGCCCGACACGGCGCCCGACAGGAGGACCGGAGGCGCGCCGGGCGCCGAGCCGGGCGTGCTACGCGCCTGGTGGTGATGGTTGTGCCCTTGGGCGTATTGCGTCGTCTGCCATTGCAAGGGCGCCGGCCCGGGCTTGGCAGGGGTGGCCGCAGGCGCCGCCTCGAGGGTGATCGGCGAGGGCGCGGGCGCGGGCGCAGTGGCGGACGCGGCGGATGCGACGGGTGCGTTGGGCGGCGATGGCTTGGCGACGGGTGCGTTGGGCGGCGATGGCTTGGCGAGAGAGTCGAGGATGGCATGGAGTTGATCACTCGAGAGAGCTGGTACGTCTGGCATCGAGCGCACGGCCGCGACCACACGCGCGAGCGTGTCCGGGTCCATCGGCGCGCCCGGGGAGGCCGCGCTCGGAGCTGCCGCGGCGGCGGCGCCCTGTATACGGCCGGGAGCGACCGCGGGCGTCGACGAGGCGCGCGGGGCGGCAACGAGCGCGGCGTGTCGGTAGACGTCGGCGGCCGTGGCGGTGGCGGCGAGCTGGCGCAAGTTCGGGTGCGCCGCTGGCACGCAGATGCACTCGCGCGAGAGCCTCTTTGACGGAGCGCCCGTCTGCCAAGTGGGGTCTTTACTCGCCCGCTCCTTGGTTGCAGGCGAGTAGAGACCCCACTTGGCGCACGTCTTGTTGAATGAGCCCGAGGCGTACTGCGGGTAGACGGCGGCCTCAATGAGGGGCACATCGACTATCTCGAAGGCGGCCGTGCCCGCGGGAAGCCCGAGCGCTGCGAGCTGGTCGGCCCGCTTCCAGCGGATGGCCTCGCCCAAGGTGCGGCCAGGCTGGCCTGGCAGCTCTAGGTTGGGGAAGGCTAGGAGCAGGAAGAGGCGCTCGAGGAAGGGAAGCTCCTTGCCCTGGCGGTCCTTGCCGAAGCAACCCTTGCCGTCCGCGAAGGGCCAGCCGTGCGTCATGTCCGGAAGGCACGTGAGGAAGCGTGCGCTCCCGAGATCAGGCGTCTCGTGCGCGGCGGCGCATGCAAACGATCGGGTATCTTCAGCGTGAGTGTCGCCTTCAGCGAGCGGCGGCGCGGGATCAGAGGTGAAGAGACCCGTCAGTGCGAGCGCCGCGTCCATGTCGTCTGCGCAGGGTACCATGACAAGCCGCAATCGATTTGCCGGGAATTCCTATCCTGAACGCTCCGGATGTGGCGGGTAGGCCTCTTTTTGGCGGCGAGTCCAAAAATGATCGATTTGCCCTGATGATAAGATCAATCAACTCCGCCTACATGCTGTACATGGAACACATTACCCCGACTCTCAGGAGGAGCTGTGCAGACGTGTGGGTCCAGTACGCCAGCGCGGGTGGTCGCTGCGCTGCCGTGCGCAGGGACGCACCCCCTCTTGCTGCTCTTTTTACTACCAACCCTCATGCACGTATTCACCGACGGCGGCGAGCTTGTCCATCTTCTTCATGAAGGCTGCCGAGCGCGGACACACGCCTTGCGCATTCGTCTTCAGGCGCCAGACCGTGTCGCCTGCAGCAAGGTACAAGTTGCTACTGGCGATGCCGCCAAAGCAGCAGCCCAACACAGGGGCGGGCGTCGAGACGCGCGCGACGGCCTCGCCCGCCTCGTTGAAGACGGTCAGGCCCTCGGCCGTGCACACGAAGAGCTCGTCGGCGGTGTCGATCGCCACGCCGAGCGCCGCTGAGCTGAGCTCGAGCGCGAGATTCTCTGGAGCGGAGCACTCACCCGCATCGAAGTCAACGGCACAGAGCGAGACGCCTCCGTCGAGGCACAGGTAGAGCGAGCGGTCATCGTCGGAGGTGCACGCGCCGCGCAGCGTGCTGCCGCCGCCCGCGGCGAGCCCGACGCCCGTAAGCAGCGTCGCCGGCGGTTCGGTGGTGCTCAGACACAGCAGCCGGCCGTCCTCAAGCCCGGCGAGCAGCCGCCCGTTGCTCAGGGACGTTAGTAGCACGACCGAGCTGCCCAAGTTCTCGGCAAGGACGGGCAGCTCCGCAGCAGAGCCCGCCTCGTCCGCCTCGACGCTCACTGCAAGCATCTGACCGCCGTAGCCACCCGCTGCCAGCTTGCTGCTCGTGCCGCCCGGCCCGATGTGCATAGCGTGAGCCCACACGCCAGACGGGATGAATTCGTCCGTGCCCGAACCATCATCTGCCACAAGCCACTGACGACCATCGGCGTCGAGAATGGCCAGTTTTTGCAGCGTCGAAACCCACACAGGCGCCGAAAAGGAGGCGCCCTCAACGCAAAGCAGAGGTGAGCTCTCTGCTCCGGGCACGAGCGGTGGCACGGTCGGGAAAAACTGGAGCAATTGGATATCGATACCCTTCGCAGCAGCGGCAGCGAACGGCGAACGGCAGCGAACTACTGGACAAAATTTGAGCGGTGTCCTTGCGGGGCTTCCGCCTACCCATGCTGAGACCAAGATGCTGACGACCGAAAGCATCGTCGCGGTGAAGAATTCCCACGCGGTATCAAGTTTGAGAAGGGGTCAGTTGAATCGACACACAAGGTACCGACCAGCCACTACCACGCAAAACACTGCCACGCAGTTTGAGAAAGGGTCAGTTTGTTTCCGGACACGGAGGAACTTAAAGACGGAGGTGTGTGTGTCCGACACTTGTACTCATCTGGCCGTCAGGTAGCTCCGAGCTCCGTCCCTGTTGTGATTATTGTCGCCATACATGCACAGCGCCAAAAGCCGCTTTCCCAATGCCACACACATGTGAAAGTGTGACGCCTGTCACGCGCGCAGCGCGCGCGTGGCGCGTGCACTTTATACATTCCACCCCCACCTTACCCCCACCATGTCTAGCGCGCCTGCAAGGAAACACGTCGGCTTGCGTCGCCAGAACCGGAAGTTTGCATGCACAACAGTAGGAAATTTGTGAATACACATTTCGGGAGCAATCAATTGGGCACATGAGCGTCTCGTCCGTCTGCTCATCGGCTCAGCCTGCCCTGAATGCCTCAACCGTCGAGGTGACCTTCAGCCACGCGCTGAGCACCTGGCGCTACTTCTCCGTCATTCGCGGCAACACGATGGGCAACACGAGCATAAAAGAACTTGTCCTCGTCTTCTTGTCAGGGCAGGGCGTGTTCACGTTGGAATCGCGGCCACACGCGTTCATCGGCGAGGGATGGGCTGCTGCGCTCACATCTCACGATGGAGGCGCGAGCTTCGAGGGCGAGCCGGTGCTGGTCGTTCCTGATGTTTGGGACTACAGGTCCAGTGGCCTCAACGGCCGTAACTTTACGGTACAGCACATGACCTCGAATCTCGCGATGCTGCGAGTACCAAAAGAGGGCTCGGCCAGTGCAGCAACGGACGGAGACGACTTTGTGGCCGTTGGTGGCCTCTTTCGTCGACCGCTAACCATGTCTGGCCTGATGCTCGCTCGTGGTAGCACGTATCACTTTGCTCCCGAAAATCTACCTCCCATGCGTGTGCAACCTCACGGCTCCCCCGCAAATCGGGTGACGGTGTCGAGCCCGTCGCAATGGACGCTGCGCCACCTCATGGACGGCCGGCACCCGGGATGTGTTGAGGCACGCCGGCTGCCCTCAAAGCTCCGCCACAAAGCCGATGGCAGCACGGCCTGCGAGTTCGATGGGCGCGTGAGCCTCGCGAGGCTTCGTGGGACGTACCATCTGTATGTTCGCCTCAACCCAGTGCAGGAAGGCCAGCGCTTTGTGCAGACGTGCCGGTCAACGGACCTGGTGCACTGGGATGGCTTCCGCGCCATCACCATTGACGGCCTCGGAGCCAGCGAGCGCAAGCAACTCAACCTGTACAACTTTCTCGTGGACACTCACCCATCGCTCCCCGATGCCCTCGTCGCCCTCGTGCCGACTGTGCACCGTGGCGAGGCATGTGTCGGCGTGAGCCTCTCGCGTGACGGCCTCCACTGGACCAGGATTGCGCCAGTGGCCGCGTGTGCCGTCGATCTGCCAGACATGAGCATCGATGCGCCGCACGACCTCCTTCGTACATACCGGGGCGAGCGCTCCACATCGCAGCCTGCCGCGGGCGTGCTCCGCCTCGGTGCCACGGTCATCTTCTTTGTCCACGAGAATGTGGCGGGTATCGCCAACGCGGTGCGCGCCACTCGCTCCTCCCGCCCGGTGTTACGACGTTTCTCGATACCCGTCGAGCGCTTTCACGAGTGGAGCGAGCACGCGTTGAGCCTGTGTGGAGCGTGCACGCGTTGAGGCTTGAGCCTAGTGCCGGTGTGGAGCGTGTCAAGTGCAAAGGTGCCGCTACCACGCTTGGTAGTCTCGGTCTGGACGTCTCGATCGTCGTCTAATCTAAGACACCACAGATGACTGTAGTGTGTAGACACCAAGGCCAAATCGACGTTGTACGTCGTAAACTCGCCCCGCGGAGCGCGGACCGCGGTCACCGGGTGGTACGTCGTCGTCGAAACGGATCATTCGGCGCCGCCGCAGCCGCGCCGGACGGCCGGAGGTATAACGTGAATCATCCTCCGGTCGGACGCACGTAAAAAGCAACCTTTCCTAGGAAACTCTAGCGGAGTTGCACAGCCACAGGGATACTCTGAGACGCCCCCGCCCCCTCCATGTGTACCATGAAATAATCAAACGCCATCCGAGACTGCACGCTTTCTATTTGAATCATCATCAGCATCATCGCATCCTCTCACGGATCATTGTCTAATCATCTCGGTCGAGCAGCAGCCCGATGTGCTTGCTCGTTTCGGGATGCTGCAGCAGGTCGCAGAAGGCCTCGATGGCCTCCTGCTCCTCCCACTCATCCGGCACCGAGCACACGGCGCGCGCCCACATGCCTTTGCTCAGCACCAGCTCGAAGGCCTCTTGCAAGCCATCCCAGCCGTTGGCGCACGCGGCGACGCGCTCGGCTTCAGTGAGGCTCGCGAGCTTGCGCCTCAGCGCGCGCTCTTCCTTGGCCAGAGTCTCGCGCCGGTTGGCCTCCTCGGCCTCGCGCACCTTGGCACGCAGGTACAGGTCCTGCAGCACCTCGGCCGACGCCTGCCCACGCATCGTAGGGCGGGGGCGCGAGGTGCCGGAAGAGTACGAGCTGCTGCCCTCCTTTTGCTGCGCGCGCGCGCGGTCGCGCAGCGTAAGCAGCGCGTCCGATCGGAGCCGCGTGAGCAGCTGGCACGAGCAGTCGCGCCCTTCGCGGGCCTCAGGCATCCACTCGGCCTGCAGCGCCGCCACCGACTCACGCTCGCTGAGCTCCTGCCAAGCAGATGCCACCAGCGCCGCGCTCGCGCCGCCGCTCGAGGGCACCCCCTCATTCGGCAGCCGGTACTGCTCCCATGGGTCGGCGGTGCGCGTGTCGTAGTGGGCGCCCTGGATGACGAGCGCATGCAGCCGGCGACGCACGAGCTCTCCGCAGCGCACCTGCGAGCGCGCCTTTTTCCAAAACGCGGCGAGGTCGAGTGCCTCGTTGAACGCCGGCTGCAGCGTCGGTGCGGGCGAGTCAATGAGGACGCCATCGAGGCGCGCCGACGCGTGTGACAGGCCCGTGATGACCGGCACCATCGCGGGCGTGCGGAAGGCATACCGGTACTCACCCCACTCGTATACGAGCACCTCGCGGTGGACGAGTGGCACTCCCCTGTGCGTCACTTCGGAAGCGGGGAGCAGCTGCACGTGGCCCAGGTTCAGGTCGTTGTGCTGCAGCTCGAGGGCCGCCTGGAGCAGCGCGATCGTGTGCGCGATCGTGAAGAGCGCAAAGTCGCCAAAGGCCTCTGCGGCCGTCGCAGGTGGCGGCGGCAAGGGGGCCTGCGCCGCCGCGGACGCCAAGCTGGCGGAAGCCATGTCGGGGTGCTTGAGCCGCCAGAGTGAGAGCCCCGGGATGGGTGTCCCATCCGAAAGCATCGAGCGTGTCGAGGCTAGCGGGCGAACCGAATCGGGCACAGGCGCGACGAGCGGCGGTGGCGGCTTGGGCGGCCTATCGGGCGGCGGCGGCGTGAGGCCACCCTGATACAAGCTCGAAAAGTCGAACGGCAGCTCGCCAGGGGGTGGGCAGAAGAGGTGAACGAGAGAGACACCCTTGGGCTGCCAGATGCAGAGCGAGGCTGGCGCACCGAGCGGCAACGGGCCGAGCTCGTCCGCCTCGTACTCAGAAGGCGTCCAGCCATCGCACTTACCGATGAGCGACCAGCCGATGCACGGGGCCACGTGGACCGTCGCGCCGGACGCGTGCAGCCCTGACAGCAGCAGCGAGAGCAGGCAGTCGACACCCGCCTCGGAGTACATCTGGAGGTGGTCGAAGCCAAGCGACGAGGACGAGGGAAGCAACGAGTAGGCGTCGCCTTCACCTACGAAGCGCACCGTGCGCAGTGGCAGCTCGTGCTGAAGCAAGGGCTCGCCTTTGGCCGTCATGAGAGCCTGCCCGTACTTGGCCTGCCAGCGTGCATCGAGCTGTGGGAAAGAATCGAGCACGCCCTGCAGTGTGGGCAGGCTTTGCACCGTGCGCTTCCATTCCTTGCTGAGCACGGGCCACACCCCGCCGCCTGGCTTGAGCCAGCCGCCCGAGGGCCTCCATACGTGCGCCCCCACCTCAGGCGAGCCTGCCGCCGTGCTCAGGTCCGGGTCATCGAGCATCTCATCGATCAGCCCGTTGCCGTCCTCGTCCTCGAAAAAGCTCAGGATATCGCTTGCCATCCGTGGCTGGCCCGGCGTCGACGTGAGTGTCTCGCCGTCGAAGCACGTGACTTCGCCCCACGCGATGAAGCCAGAAGGCGAGCCGGCAGCCGAAACCGTATGACGGCCGACCGAGGGCGACGACGTCGGTGTGGCAACCAACTTCGAAAAGCTGCCGGCCGAAGGCGGGGGCGGTGAGCCGGGCGCGCGGGGGGGCGAGCCGGCCCGCGCACCGCCTTGCTTCTGGTAGGAGACGCTCATCGTCGGCCCTCCAGGCTCGTAGTACGGCATGTTCGTGTAGGTGGTCGAGCCCGACGCGCACGTTCGGTATGTCGAGGCTTCGAGGGTGCGCTGCGTCGCGTCGTACGCGGGCGTGCGGCAGGTGGAGGCGGCCAGAGTCCGCTGGGTCTGCTCATACGAGGAAGGCGTGCGGCTCGAGTAGTGCGAGCTTCGGCCGGACTTCGTGGGCGAGCGCGACGACGCGTATTCGATCGTCGAGCGGTCGTCTAGCGAGTCGCCAATGACGCTCGAGCCCGCGTGCACGGAGGTTCCATACGTGATGCCGCCCGCGTTCACATAAAGCGTGGCGCCCTCGATATCCGAGGTGGGGCTGCCGGCGGCGGCGGCGAGCTCAGCGCGGAGCTCGGCTCGGCTCCCCCTCGGCGCTGTCCAGCTCTGCTCTGGGCTGCCGGGCGCCATCGTGGCGGGCGCTGTGGCCGGCGCCGGGAGGCCTGCCCTCTCGCGTGCCTTGGCGTTGGCTACCTGCACCTTGGCAGCGGCCATATTCTTCTCCTTCTCAGACGCGCGGCTCGAGGTGAGGACTGCGTAGTAGAGAGGCGCAGCGAGTGTCGGGTGGTTGAGCTTCATGTGCATGTTGGCCACGCTCAGGAGCATGGCACATGAAGGCTTGATGAGGGCTGCCTGATGGAGTGCACGCAGCGCCGTCCGGTGCTCGCCGCTCTTGTTGGCATCAAGGCCGGTGCTGCGCAGCCGCTCAAAGCGCCGCATCTCGCGCGCGAGCATCACGACGTCGGCCCGCTTCACCTCGGGAAGCTGCGTGCCGTACGGACGCAGCCGCTTGAGCTTCTGTGAGGCACTCTCTTGCTGCGATGTGTTCTGTGAGTGCTCGTCCGCCTCCTCCTCCTCGTGACCTTCCTGCCCCTCACTCTTACGACGCTTCGTGGGGGACTTGTCGAGGATGCCTGCGGCCGTCGCAGTCTTATGGGCGTGCAACAGGCTGGAGATATCGCTCTCGTGGAAGCGGGGTGTATTGTCGACGCCCAGGCTCGTGCCGCGGTCCACGAGGTGCCGCCAGATGGCACTCAGGCTGGGCAGCTCCAGGGTGATGGTCACGTCGAGCTGCGGGCGCGCCGAGTCGGGCGCCGACGTCGAGTAGCCCGTCTGCGTGTCCACCTTGATGGTGGGCTGGAGGGGTGGCACCTCTCGCACCGGCAGCGGCAGCGGCACTAGCGCGTGGACAGCATTGGGCGGGCGCGGAGGATACTCAACAGTGCCACGATCGAAGAGCACAAGCCCGCGGGCGGAGAAGGCGACCTCGTCGGCGTTCTGACGCGAGGGCGGCAGCAGCAGCGCGGGCGCGGGCGCCGTAGCGGGCGCCGGTTCGACATTGAACAGGCTGTGGTGCTCCGGCACCAGAGCGGGCGACGGCGCCACCGCGTTCGACGGTGAGGCGAGTTCAAGGAGCGAGGCCGAAGAGGAGCCTGGGAAGTAAGCGGGCGCCGTAGCGGGCGCCACGTGGCGCAGCGGCTGCGGCGATGTCCTCGACGAGCTGCGCAGCGCCCCCGACGCGGCGAGCTCGGCCAGCGTGACTGACGTGCGGCCGCCTTCTCCGAGGTTTGGGATACCGGGCTCGGCGCCGCGCGGTGGCGAGGCGTTGCGAGACGGATTCTGAGAGGACATCTGAGAGACTCCTTTGGTAGGGGAGACCACCTTCGCGGGGAAGAAGACGGCGCGAGCGGCCTCATCATCGGAACCACCCCCTAAGCAGCCGAAGGCGTCGCGCGCTCGTGGAACGGCCTTCTCAGCAGAGGGAAGGAGTCGATCCGTGATGGGAGTGTTGCGTCGCAACTCGTCGACCTTGCGCCGGTCGTTCATCGCGTGCACACTCGCCTGCGCCTCCGTCGCCGCCTGCTGCAACACGCCTTCCGCGAAGCCTTCCGCGGCCGCGTCGTCGGAGAGCTGGCTCACGGGCGAGCGCAACTCACCGACCAGCGGCGACGATCGGTGTGAATGCACGTCGACGGCGAGACTGGCGTGATTGGGGTGGCTGGGTGTCGGTGCCGACTCGGTGTCACTGTCGAGGGCGCCGCCGCGATCGGACATCGCGGAGATCATGCTCGCCAGCCAAGCGCGCTGCGGATTCATTTGATCCTCGTTTGGGTCACGCGTGGTAGTTATTGTTGACGCCCCGTTGCGGTTCAGCGCGAGGTGCGCGGGCTGCACCTGATTCCGGACATGATCGAGTGTCGGCGCCTTGACGCCCAGTTCTTTCGCGGTCACGCTCGCGACCAATGGCGCGGGCGCCTTCTGGACCGGGGTCTGCCCGTTGATCGGGAGGTGCTGAAACCTCTGTGGCGACGAGTCCTTGCCGTACACCGTCGATACGCCGCTGAGCGTGGTTACGGATGGGGTCCAGGGTGTGCCGGTGCGGACGGGTGTGCGCCCGGTTTCGCGCGAGTCCCCACGCGGGCGGAGGATCGGCTCTCGTGCAGGCCCTCGAGGGGTTGAGCTCTCGTTCGGCGGCTGCTGCTGCTTGCGTTTGCCTGGCCGCTCGAAGCTGTCGACTCGCTCGCGAAGGCGCGGCGAGACGACACGGCGAGGCGAGGGCTGGCGCCGCGCACTGTTCTGGCCGTCGCGGCCGTCGCGGTCGTCCGTCCCTCTGGAACCTTGCTGGAAGCTTTTCATCCGCGCCGCGAGGGCGGGCGAGACGCCCTTCAGAGATGTGGTTTGAGAGCTCATGGTCCCAAAAAAACCCCAGGGGAGACAGTTCGCAGGCCGATTGTGGCGCCATCAAACGATGGCACGTTCTGAAAAGAGATCGCAATCTGATAAACCGCCACATGGTGCGCACCTTCACAACGAAAATTGATACATGTAGCGGACCGCCTTCAGAACGTGTTCTCGGTGACCTTCTTGGTCGGACCCCTGTCTTGCGCGTGTTGACTCCTGATCTCCGTTCCGGTCCTTCATGCTCGTCTTACTCATGGCGATCGGCTTCCAGATTCAGCCGAACCAACGGATGGATCGCTTCCAGACTCAGCGAAACCAACGATTGGCATGCTCGCGCACCTGCGGAGGATTGTACTGCGCGGCCGCTGCAAGTGCTGAGGTCTCATTTAGCTCCAGGCGCTGGCCGCCGCTGAAAACACTCCTCGACGAGCTGCCTGCGTTCACGTGCGTCAACGCAAAAGGCGAGCCGCTCGGCTACCAAGACGAGGACGGGTCCCAGTTCAGCATCTTCTTTAATGACATCGAGCGAGCTGAGAAAGAGCTGTCGGCCATGAAGGAGCGCTTTCCAGAGCTTGGACTGCGGCTGCTGTCGGCGGGGCTGGGCGATGCCTTCGAGCGTTCGGTCAAGGGCCAGGCGTTGTTAGTGCCCAGCGCTTCGGCGCTCGAGCGCGCAGGTGACACGTGGGACAGCGAAGTGACACCTCTCTTCACGTGCCTCGCAATGAGCAAGCCTGCATCAGACGGCAGCGGCGTGCAGGTGCTGCCCTTCTTCATGGACCCGAAGGACGCGCAGAAGAACTTGGACAGTGCGGTGACGCAGGCCAAGGGCCGGCTGTCCGAGGCGCAGCTCGAGCGGCTCCAGCTCGTGTGCACGCCGCTGCAGCGCGCAGTGCAGATCATACTTGAGGACGCGGAGGCCTCCTTCTGCTCCAAGTGGGGTACGAGCGCCGAGCGATTCGAGCTCATCCCGCCGAGCTCCTCCGTGGACTTTCTACGCGCCGCCATGGCGGAACTCGATCGGCGAGGTCAGGGGAGCGCAGCCGCTACACCAGCGGTCGCATCCCCAGGAGGCGTGGCTCGAGGAGTCACGCCAGGGGCCAGGGCGGGCATGCCGCCGCCGGGCCTATTCCCAGACTGATGCAAAGGGGGAGGCTCCGTTGCGCCGTTGGGTGGGGCGATCGAGTCTTTTCATGAAAAAGTTGAAACGCCCAAAACAACGCTCGATAAACAACGGCCTCGCAGCCACACGACAACCGCAGCCCCGACCGCGCGCCATACACCCAGCTTAGCAATGCGTATCGAGGAGGTGAAGTCAACGACGCGCACGCAGCGCGTGGCGGCGCACAGCCACGTCAAGGGCCTCGGCCTGGCGGAGGACGGCACGGCGATGGAGGTGGCGGCGGGTCTGGTCGGCCAGGAGAAGGCGCGCGAGGCGCTCGGCGTAGCGGTGGAGCTGATCAAGACCAAGAAGATGGCTGGGCGTGCGCTGATGCTGGCGGGCGCGCCGGGCACGGGCAAGACGGCGCTCGCCCTCGCCCTCGCGCAGGAGCTCGGCCCCAAGGTGCCCTTCTGCCCCATGGTCGGCTCGGAGGTCTTCTCGTCGGAGGTGAAGAAGACCGAGGTGCTGATGGAGAACTTCCGCCGCTCGATCGGCCTGCGCATCAAGGAGACGAAGGAGGTGTACGAGGGCGAGGTAACAGAGCTCACCCCCGAGGAGGCGGAGAACCCGCTCGGTGGCTACGGCAAGACGGTCGCGCACGTGATCATCGGCCTCAAGACGACCAAAGGGACCAAGCAGCTCAAGCTCGATCCGTCAATCTACGAGGCGCTGCAGAAGGAGAAGGTGACGCCGGGCGACGTGATCTACATCGAGGCCAACTCGGGCGCCGTCAAGCGCGTGGGCCGCTCCGACGCGTTCGCGACCGAGTTTGACCTCGAGGCGGAGGAGTATGTGCCGTTGCCCAAGGGCGACGTTCACAAGCGGAAGGAGGTGGTGCAGGACGTGACGCTACACGACCTCGACCTGGCGAACGCCAAGCCGCAGGGCGGGCAAGACCTCGTCTCGATGATGGGCCAGATGATGAAGTCCAAGAAGACGGAGATCACCGAGAAGCTTCGCTCAGAGATCAACAAGGTCGTGAACAAGTACATCGACCAGGGCATCGCGGAGCTGGTACCCGGCGTGCTCTTCATCGACGAGGTGCACATGCTCGACATCGAGTGCTTCACGTTCCTCAACCGCGCGCTCGAGTCGACGCTCGCGCCCATTGTGATCTTTGCGACCAACCGCGGAATGTGCACCGTGCGCGGCACCGAGGTGATCGCACCACACGGCGTGCCGGTCGACTTGCTCGACCGTCTGATGATCATCCGTACGATGCCGTACGCGCTGCAGGAGATCGTGCAGATCCTGGCGATCCGTGCGCAGACGGAGGGCATCCAGGTCGAGGAGGAGGCGTACGCCTACCTCGGCGAGATTGGCGTGCGGTCGACGCTCCGCTACGCGGTGCAGCTGCTCACGCCCGCCAAGGTCATCGTCGGCACCAACGGGCGCGAAGTGGTCACTAAGGAGGACGTTGAGGAGATCGATGCCCTCTTCTATGATGCGAAGGCGTCGGCCAAGCTCTTGGCAGAGCAGAAGGCCGGCTACCTGCAGTAGGCAGACCAGCCGACGTCAGGAGCTGGAGCAGTTATGGTGAGCCCACACTTCTACGCGATTGGAGCAAACGAGGTCCAGAGGAGGAGAGGCAACCGCTTTTGAGCCGAAAGCCCAAGACGGTAGAGGGTCAGATGAGAGCGCGGAGGGGGTCTTTGTCTGGGCTCCTTCGACCCCTTAGTAAAAACTAACGCGTTCCGTTCGCGTCACTGACGACGGGTGAGGATTTTCAGGATTCTGTGACCGCGGGTTCAGAGGACATAACGTCATATTTGATATTAAGCATAAGTGCATAACCGATAACCGAACGCCGATCCCAGTTGATCCTCCAGCACCCAGAGAGACGTATACCCGAGAGAGGTGTAACATCTGGTGGTACGTAGTTGCAACCCATCGTGAGCTTTACCGGTACTTGTGAACTTTGAACCGGTACTGTGAACTGTGAGTTGACTTGATTTATACACCGGGGGGGAGACTCTCAAACCGTGTAACCGGCCGTTCTCGTATAACCGTCGGACACCGGACATCATGGTGACCTCGCCTGCTTCGCCCCAAGGTGCAGCGCCACGACGGTCGGGTGGAAATGCCGCGTGTATCACTATCGCTGCAGCTGGAGCCCTGCTCATCCTTTTGCTTCGGCTGCTAGCGTGGCCCAATAACGGTGCAGGCTCGTGGCCATTGGGGCTCTCAACTCGTGCAGATCCGCCAGAGCCACCACACCCAGCACCAACGCCACCGACTTCACCGCCGCCTTTTCCTATTGAAGAGCAGCAGCCAGCAACTGTGGTGTCACCGCTGTATCGCCAGTTTCCTGATGTGCCATCGCTGCTGCCGTCATTGCTGCCATCTGCGGTGCCACGAATGTCATCGTGGCATTCTCTCGCAGCTCTTTTTAACGAGCAGCATCCACGACGTCAGCTATCGCTCCCCCCTCCACCACGACCTCCGCCTTCGCCCTCACCACCACCCTCACCGCCGCCACCCTCGCCGCCTCCGCCCTCGCCGCCGCCCTCGCCGCCGCCCTCGCCGCCGCCGCCCTCGCCATCGCAGCCGTCTGAGCAAGGACCATCCACGTCGCTCGACCCTTCACCATCCCCAACAACCGACGCGCTTATCTGCACCGATACGTGCATCCGATCCTCGGATGGCATCTGCGACGACGGCGGCCCCGGCGCCGAATACTTTGATTGCCAGTACGGCATTGACTGCACCGACTGTGGCCCTCGATGGCCCAATCCAATCGAATCGCCTGTATCGTCTGGCCCAACCCCATCCCCCGCCCCCGACGCATCGCCATCGCCTGACGCATACTCTCCGGCCAATTGCTCGATGATGCCTACTGGGTGCGTGGAGCTTTGCACGCCGTACGTTCACTGCGTCACGGCGCCGGACGCGGCCTGTCGCAATGCTCCGCCTTTTTGCCATTCGCAGTGTAGCCCCTACGTTCACTGCTGGAATGCCTCATCGGCCAGTCCATCCCCATCACCCGATGCATCGCCGTCGCCCGACCCATCCCCAACACCCGACGCATCTCCATCATCAGCACGGACCCCTCTGCCGCCGCCGCCCCGGCTACCGCCGTGTCCACCGCCACCGCCATCACCGCCGTCTCTCCCGCCTCCATTTTCACCGCCGTTGCCGCCATTCTTGCCCGTTGTTTGCGACAACAATTGCCCCTCAGCCTTCGATGGGGTGTGCGACGGTGAGCCACAATATTCATCGAACGCGAGATGCAGGCCCCGGTGCTCATCATCGCCTTTGCCCAGTGTCGTCCTGTACTGACAGATCCTGTGTGCTTGCCGTTCGCAGATGGCGGTCCGGGTGCTGAGTTCGCCCGCGTCGGCTGCCCCATCGGGTCGGACTGCGCCGACTGCGGCAGTCGCCGCGCGTTCCCGCCGCCACCTGCGCCGCCAGGTTTCCCGCCGCTGCCGCCACTTAGTCCCCCGCGTAGCCCCACGTCTCCGCCTCCGTCGCCACCGCCCTCGCCCCCATTTTCACCGCCGTTGCCGCCATTCTTGCCCGTTGTTTGCGACAACAATTGCCCCTCAGCCTTCGATGGGGTGTGCGACGGTGAGCCAAAATATTCATCGAATGCGAGATGCAGGCCCCGGTGCTCATCATCGCCTTTGCCCGGTGTCTTCCTATGCTGACAGATCCTGTGTGCTTGCCGTTCGCAGATGGCGGTCCGGGTGCTGAGTTCGCCCGCGTCGGCTGCCCTATCGGATCGGACTGCGCCGACTGCGGCAGTCGCCGCGCGTTCCCGCCGCCACCTGCGCCGCCACAGTCTCCGTCGCCACCGCTGCCACCTCCGCCTCCGTCACCACTGCCGTTGCCGCCGCTGACGCCGGTTTCGTGTGGCTCAGCTTTCTGCACCCAGACCTGCACCCAGACGTGCAACTACGCCTCGGATGGCGACTGCGACGATGGCGGAGCCGGAGCCGAATATTCGTTTTGCACCCGCGGCACCGACTGCACCGACTGCGGCCCTCGAATGTCGCCGCCGCCTCCTTCGCCACCGCGCCAGCCACCTCTTACCTCTGCCCTGCTGGGCCTCGGAGGCACCCACTCATGCGCGTACCTCCCGGCCAGCACACTTCTCCAGTGCTGGGGCTCGAACAGCGCAGGCCAGCTCGGCGACGGCACGACGACCAGTCGCAGCACCCCGACCACAATCGACTCGGGTGGCGCCGTCGTCAGGATGCTGGCACTCGGAGACGCCCACACGTGCGCGTACGGGAGCGTGCAGGCCAATTCCGCACTTAAGTGCTGGGGCCGAAACAACCGAGGCCAGCTCGGCGACAGCACGACGACCAATCGCAACACCCCGACCACGATCAACCTCGGCGGCGCCGTCGGGATACTGGCCCTCGGAGATGACCACACGTGCGCCTATCTCCCGGCCGGCACGCTCCTCAAGTGCTGGGGCTGGAACGAACACGGCCAACTCGGCGACGGCACGAATACCGATCGCAACACGCCGACCACGATCAACGTCGGCGGCGCCGTTGGGATGCTGGCGCTCGGAAGCGCCCACTCGTGCGCGTACCTGCCGGCCGGCACGCTCCTCAAGTGCTGGGGCTACAACAGCGGCGGCCAGCTCGGCGACGGCACGACGACCAATCGCAACACCCCGACCACGATCAACCTCGGCGGCGCCGTCGAGATACTGGCCCTCGGAGACGCCCACACGTGCGTAACGGTCGGCAAGCTCCTCAAGTGCTGGGGCTACAATGCTCTCGGCCAGCTCGGCGACGGCACGACGACCAATCGCAGCACCCCGACCACGATCAGTGTCGGCGGCGCCGTTGGGATGCTGGCGCTCGGCTGGGGCCACACGTGCGCGTACCTGCCGGCCGGCACGCTCCTCAAGTGCTGGGGCTACAACAGCGGCGGCCAGCTCGGCGACGGCACGACGACCAATCGCAACACCCCGACCACGATCATCTCGGATGGCGCCGTCGAGGTGCTGGATGCCGGCAGGGGCCACACGTGCGCGTACCTCATGGGCGTCATGCTCCTCAAGTGCTGGGGTGGGAACGGCGACGGCCAGCTCGGCGACAACACGACGACCAGTCGCAACACCCCGACCACGACCAACGTCGGCGGGCGGTGGTATCATGAACCTCCACCATCGCCTCCACTGACCTCGCCACTTCCCGTCGATTGCTCGACGATACCTACCGCCTGCTGGGAGCTCTGCGCGCCGTACGCGTACTGCATGACGGACCCATCCCCATCGCCGGCACCCGACCCCGGCAGCGGCGAGTGCTTCAACACGTGCAACTACGCCAGCGATGGCGAATGCGATGACGATGGTCCCGGCTCCGAGTACTCGGCCTGCGTTGCCTGCCAGGACTGCTACGACTGCGGCCCGCGCCTGCCCGGCTCGTGCGAAAACGGCGCTCAGCCCCCCCGTCCACCATCGCCATGCGTGCCCAGAGCATCGCAGTGGCGGCTGGTGATCAGTCAGGAGTACAATCCGTGGGAAGCTTACGTTTACGAGTTCAATGCGTTTGAAGGGACCCAGGTTCTTGGCCTCACGTACACAGGCGACAACTGCACCCGGCCGGGGTACGAGACAAGTAACTCGGGAGCACGCGCGTTCGACGGCGTTTCGTCAACATCATGGCAAACGAGAACGACAGGGAAGATCGGCGGGTGGATAGGATTTAACCTTACAACGCCAGCCGCTGTCACACAGCTCTGCGCCCAACAATATGCCGGGCACCAAGGAAACACGATCAAAGCGTTTTTGGTCCAATATTGGGTCCAGTATTGGACAGCATTGAACATAATTGATGGCTATTGGGTACAAGCATGGGACACTGGTGCTGTCGGAAACATGGGGCCTGGCAGTGTGTGCCTTACGTCTCCGGTAGCAGCTTGCTCATCGCCACAGCCGACCTCGCTGTCGCCTTCACCCGAGCCATCCCCGTCGCCCGGGCCATCGCCCGAGCCATCGCCCGAGCCATCCCCAGGGCCGCCACTCGAGCCATCCCCATCTCCATCTCCTGACGCGTCGCCCCCATCTCCACCCGAGCCGGAAACAGTCTGCGCTAATGTGCCGCCTTTTTGCGCCCAGCAGTGCACTCCTTACGGCCACTGCTTCCCGCCGCCGCCGCCTCCCTGGCCCCCGCCGCAGTCTCCCCTCCCCGTCGATTGCTCGACGATGCCTACCGCCTGCTGGGAGCTCTGCGCGCCGTACGCGTACTGCATGGCGGAGCCGGACACAGCCTGCGCTGATGTGCCGCCTTTTTGCGAGCAGTGCTCTCCTTACGGTCACTGCTTCCCGCCGCCGCCGCCTCCCTGGCCCCCTCCGCAGTCTTCCATATTCCTCTGCTTGAACAACTGCTTGTACGCTGGCGGCGGCTCGTGCAGTGACGGCGGACCCGGCGCCGAGTTCGCGAATTGCGCCTACGGCAACGACTGCATTGACTGCGGCCCGCGCTTCTTGATGCCGCTGCAGCCTCCGTCGCCACCGCCACCACCTCCACGGCCTCCAAGGGCACCACCTTCGCCGCCAGCGTCACCCTCCGATCGGCGGCCGGTGATGTGCATCGACAATTGCACCTGGGCTAGCGACGGCGTTTGCTCCGACGGCGGGCCGGGCTCCGAGTTCGTGTACTTGGGTACCGATTACTGCGACTTTGGTACCGATTGCACCGACTGCGGCCCTCGGCTCTTGTATGGATACCCAGCAGCGCCGCCACCGCTTCCGCCGGCGTCACCCTCCGATCGGCGGCCGGTGATGTGCATCGACAATTGCACCTGGGCTAGCGACGGCGTTTGCTCCGACGGCGGGCCGGGCTCCGAGTTCGTGTACTTGGGTACCGATTACTGCGACTTTGGTACCGATTGCACCGACTGCGGCCCTCGGCTCTTGTACCCACCACCTCTACCGCCGCCAGCGCCGCCTCTCCCCTCACCACCGCCTCCGTCGCCACCACCAGCGCCGCCGCCGTCACCGCCACCACCATCGCCACCGCCTTCCCGACCACCGTCATCACCGCCTTCACCGCCTTCACCACCGCCCCCATCGCCGCCACCGTCGCCTCCGCCCTCATCTCCGCCGCCCTCACCACACCCGTCACCGCCCCCATCCCCGCCACCACCGTCGCCTCCACCGTCGCCTCCACCATCCCCGCCCCCACCCTCTCCGCCGCCACCCTCACCTCCTCCGCCCTCCCCTCCACCGTGCTACCCGCCGGGAATTCCGCCTTCCAGACCGCCGCCTCCGCCACGGGCACCTCCTCCTCGAACACCTCCACGGCCCCCACTTCATCCTGCACCGCCGGATGGCTACTCATCGCCGCCGCCCTTTCCACCGGCGCCCCGCACTCCACCGACGCCACCGTCGTCACCACCTGCGCCCCCACCGAATGCTATTCTCTCTCCGCGAGTCTCTGTTGCACGTGTGGGCGAGCTAATCGACTTGAATTTCACTGGTTTCAACATCGAGGACGGAGATTCGGCAATGTGGGTTCGAGAGGGCGTCGGCCGTTGTCGTCTGGATCTAGCAACCACTCCTTTGGTTCCCATCTCTTCGATGGGCGGCTCAAGTGGCACCGCCACGTTCCGCTTTTTTGAAGCTGGAATCCATGTGTTGTGCTACCTCTTCTCGCATACGCGAGGGCTGCCGTACCTGCAATTCCCTAACATCCGAGTTGCAGTTATCAGCGTCTCTTCCATCGCTCCCTATGCTACCGCAGTTGGGTGCCAGAGCACAGTAGACGTGAACGGTGCTGGCTTCCGTCTCTTTGGTGGCGCCCCAGCCTTTACACTTGCTTGCACCTGGGGTGCGCTTGGTGAGACAACGGTCACAGTCTCAAAGGATACGCATTTCTCGTGCAGGTCACCCGCTCCTGGAATGGCAGGAGAAATGCTCATGGCCCTCGCCGTCCGCCCCGCCGCAGGCAATGCGGAAGCGACAGCTGTATCCTTTGCACTGAGAGCGTTTACCATTTTTGAGTTTGAGGCCAACGTTGCAGCAGTTCTGCCAGGAGGCGGCCCCTTCAACGTCGAGCTCCAGACGAGCGTGACTGGCACTGGGTTTGCGCAGTACGGTGGGGCGCGATGCTTTTTCAATGGCTTTGCCGGTGGTCTTGTGGAGTTCCTTAGCCCCTCTGTGCTGCGGTGCAGCAAGCCTGTTTTCCCTCCCGATGCGCGAAGTGTCTCGGGTTCGGTTGCCGTTCATTATTCCCCAAACGGCCAGTGTATTCCAACCAACGCGAGCCGTGCGGCCGGCTTTGTGGTCTACAATGCGTTCGTTGAGTCGACGACTGTCTCAGGGGCGCCCGTGACCTCGAGCGTCAATGTGCGCGTCCTCGGCCAAGGCTTTCCTGTGCCGGGATTGGCGGGAGCTCTTTGCCGATTTACTAAACGGGATCAGCCTAGCATTAATACGACCACAGCTGCCGTCACGATCAGCTCGACGGTCATTGAATGCCCGACGCCAGCTTTGGGTGTGCCTGCCGTCTTCACGCTCTCTGTGCTCACCAACGGCGTCACGGCGTTGCCTAGCATGTTCGAGCCTCCTCAGCTTACCGAGTACGATATTGCTCTCGTCCGCATTTCCTCGGTCACTCCCCCTGGAGGCCCGACTGGCGTCTCGACCGCCATCACATTGCACGGGTCCGGCTTCGCAAATTTCGGTACGGATCAGCTCAAGTGCCACGCGGGAAGCCATCTTATGACTGGCATACTGCTAGACAGCTCCCGAGTGCTATGCGAGCTGCGTGCTCTGCCAGCAGCGCACGCCATCAATGTGACGCTCTCACTCAACAACGCGAGCCATGGCACATTTAGTAGAGATGCGGTGCCTTTCCAGCTGTATCATTCGCCAACCATCCATACAATCTCACCTTCCAAAGGGAGTGCCAGCGGGGGCACGAACGTCACGCTGATTGGATCGGGATTCACCGCTTTGTCAGCCGCTTACGAGGTCCGACAGCACTTTTTGCGTTGCCGTTTCGGAGACGAGGTTCAAGGAATACCGCCAAGGTTCCACAACGATACGGTTGTCGAGTGTATGACAACCTGGGGCGTCGAGATTGGAGCAGGGCAAAGCGTGTCTGTCGCGCTCAATAAGGTCTCCTTCACTAGCCACGGCGACGTGCGCTTCATTTTCGAAGGACTGCACAAGCCCGCCCTAGTTGAGGTCTTCTTTCCGCGGGAGGAGGCGACCACACTGCAGATTGTCTTTGATTCGCAGCCGACGAATCGCGCAAGCATGAATGGACTCAGCGAGTGCAGCGCAGTCCTCGAGGCGGATACGGTGCGTTTATTGCAGGGCAGGTCTCGCGATCCTCCTTTGTGTGACTGGACTGATGACTCGACGCTAGTCGCGTTTCTCACCAGCTTTACCGAAGCCGGGCCTGGCATGCGAGTGGGTATCCGAGATGGCGTGCTCTGGCCAAAAGAGTGGTCTTACCCGGGCAGCTGCAATGTCGGCGAGTCGCTTTGCGGAGGGGCCATGCAGTTGATCGTCGACGCTGATTTTCCTTGTGACCGGCGAGACACGCTTGAGCGCGAGCTCTGCAAGCCTCCGACTGCTGTGTTGCAAGCTCCCGCAAACTTCTCGAGCTGCCCGGGCACCGAAGTCATCCTCGATGGCTCACGGTCGTATGGAGGCGGCATCAAACCGCTTGCTTTTCAGTGGTCTGCGCACCCGACGCTCTCGGACAACTTTTACGAGGTGCAGCCGATTCTTGTGCAGGTGACAGAGAAGGTCGCCAAGTTGCGCCACGAGCTCGATGGCGGTCGTACCTTCTACTTCCTACTGCGTGTCCGCACCTTCCTCGGCAGGACCAGTGAGCCGGCCTATGTGCGCATCACGAGATCTATGTTGCCGATTCCGACGATCACCATCGAATCAGCACCGCTGGTGCGTTTCCATGCGAGCAGTCGCATCATTCTGCAGGCGAAAGCCACGCTCGCCTCGTGTTTTACGGGTGCGTTGACTCGCATTGCCTTTACATGGACTCAACCGGCTGTTACGACATTGCCAGATGCGCCGCCCAGCGTCGCTGCGTCAAACCTGGCGCCTCTGAAACTCGACAACCGGACGTCCTTGCTGCGTGACTTGGTTATCGATGGAACGAGTCTGGCCAGGGGCGGCCGTTACACAGTGCGACTGACTGGGTGCATGGAAGCGAATCAAAGTGTGTGCGGCACGGCGGCGGTCGATGTTGGTCTATCGAACCAGCCACTTGAGGGTGTGATTGAGGGTGGCGACCGAACCGTGGGCGAGGACGACGGTTTCATTCTCAGCGCTTGCAGCACGAGCAACGACCGAGATGATCCTGCAGCTCGTTGTCATCAGACCACTGGTGACTGTGGTGTTCTGCGCTTCGACTGGTCGTGTGAGGTGGCCGTGCCGCCGCCCGACTTGTTGGCGACCGCTGGTGCTGCGGCCCCACCGCCTGCTCCTCCACCATTGGCCTGCAGTGGTCTGGTGCCACCTCCGATCAGCTCATGCGAGTGGGACGTGGCTCCTGGAGCACTTGAAGGAGGGTGGAATTACACATTTGCTCTGACCATTTCTAAGCCGGATGGTGAGACCTCGAACTCGACGGTGAACATTGCTGTCTCACTCGGATCACTGCCTTCCGTCGAGATTGCCGTCCCAAGAGCTCGCAAACAGAGTCCAAGCCGTAGGCTCATCTTTCAGAGTCGAGTCACTGCGCTCGATACAGATGCCGAGATCGAATTCGGCTCTGGAGATTTCGGCTCTGGATCTTCTGGTTATGTTAGCTCCCTCGGAGGCGTTGCTCCTTTTACGTATCAGTGGTCATTGGAGGCGGGAAATGCCCCGGCACTGGACCTTTCAGCTCCAAATGTGAGCACCACAGGATCAGCACGCAGCAATTTTGTGATTTTGCCCAACGTTCTACGTCCGGGAGCTTTGTACACGGTTGTGCTACGTGCAACTTATGCAGGTCGCACGGGCGCTGCTCGGATGACTTTTTTGATGAATCGGCCACCATTTGGGGGCTCTTGCAACAAGACCCACGAATCGCCAGTGGTCGCACTTACCACGCCTGTCACAATCAGCGCAGAGCAGTGGTTTGACGATCCCGATGACTACCCCATCACATACATCTTCACTGTTATGGTCGATGGCGGCAGGGACAAGGACGCTTACTCTCTTGGCCAGCGCTCGATGGCGGCCTCGACAATTTGGCATCGCCCTCCAGCAGGAGAATACATCCTGAATTGCTTCATCTACGACACACTGAACGCTTCGTCCCGCGCGCAGCTCCCCCTTTACGTGGAGCCGGCCGAGTTGGACGACTCCAAATTGTCTGATGTCTACGTTGACCTGGAACGAAACGCAAACGAAGGTGATGTTGCTGCTGTCACTGGCCTTGCCTTGGCAATAGGCGCCTCACTCAATCAGCAAGCGCACAGCTCTTCGCCGCCAAACCTGGATTCGTCTCCCTCATTACCTATGCCATCGCCGCCCGCCCTCCTGGCCGAGGAAAACGCGACCGTGGGTGCTCCGAATGCCCGAAGCACGGCAATTCGTGCGAAGCTCATGAACTACCTCAGCATCACGAGTTATGCCGCGCCCGCGGACTCTTCAGCAGTCCAGCAGAAGGCATCTGCCCTCAAGGCAATCGCAGAGATACCAGATGAGCTGGATGATACGGCGTTGGGCCAGGGTGCGACGATGGCAAAGCAGATGGCGATCAGCAAGGACGATCTGGCTGATGGCTATGCTGAGGCGATGGCAAGCGCCTTGGGAAACATGATGCAAGGTAACAGCCGGGTCGTGTTAGAACAACGACGGAGACGGCAGCGGAGGCTGCAGGAGGGTGATGTGAATGCTGCATTGGAGAGTGATGTCGATGATGATGGCGCCGCCAGGGCCGATGATTTGGTAGATGCCACGCGCTCACTCACCAAATCTGTCGTCGGATCGCTGGTTGTCGGCGAGCGTGCCGTTGACGTCGTGAGTCCAAGGCTGTCTGCACGAGTGGGTGTCGCGTATGCTGACGAGCTTGAAGGTGAGCCGTTTTCAGGTGCAGGCACTGGTGGCCTCCCACCAGCTGGGTTTTCCATGCCATTAGGTACGCTGTGCCCAGGCGCTTCCAGCGGTCGTCGTTTGACGGCGAATACGCATGGCCGTGGCCGTCGGCGACGGCTTCAAAGCGCAAGAGAGGCCTGCGGTGCGGTGCAGGTGGCTGTCACGACCATGGATGCTGACGTTTACGCGGCTGGATCTGGCAACGGCACCGGGACGCAGACGACGTCTATCATCATACGCGAAAACGACGGCCGCGAGAAGAAAGTTGATAATGCCCTAAGGCCCATTCAGATCAAAATCCCAATCAAACCAGAGCCACCAATCCAGCTGCCCTGGGCGTATGTTTGCCTACCTCCTCCTCCCCTAACTCCACCGCAACCGCCACCGCCTCGGCCACCTCCTTATCCACCCGTGCGCGCTCCGCTCCCACCGCCACCCTCACCGCCGCCACCGTCGCCGCCGCCGGCTCCGCCACCGTCGCCTCCTCCATTACCACCACCGCCGTCGCCCCGGCCGTCGCCACCCCCACCTAGCCCACCACCATTCCCTCCTCCACCCTCGCCACCCCCATCACGTCCTCCAACTCCTCCCCCTTCACTACCACCGTCTCCGCCGCTTCCGGACCTACCGCCAGATCCTCCCTCTCCTCCTCCTTCCCCGCCCACTCCTCCGCGGAGTCCTCCACCGCCGCCGTCGCCGCCACCTTCTCCTCCACCCTCGCCACCACCTCCATCACCGCCGCCATCGCCACCGCCACCAATGCGGCCGCCCTCGCCTCCACCGCCTTCTCCACCGCCAAGGCCGCCTCCATCGCCACCACCGCCCTCACCTCCACCGTTGCCACCGCCGCCGTCAACACCACCAGCCTCGCCACCGCCTTTGCCGCCGTTCCCGCCGCCAGCCCCGCCTCCCCCCTCATCACCGCCTTCACCACCGCCTCCGTCGCCGCCACCAGCGCCGCCGCCGTCACCGCCACCACCATCACCACCGCCCTCCCGACCACCGTCACCACCGCCTTCACCACCGCCCCCGTCGCCGCCACCGCGCCCT
>Ga0210243_100648_pt1 | contig 29424 bp, 15 predicted proteins | sample ChrtobMeP5a_32mM_FD_155461 | JGI IMG/M metagenome (GOLD analysis project Ga0210243, IMG submission 155461) | Chrysochromulina tobin associated microbial communities from unialgal haptophyte culture, Seattle, Washington, United States - P5a_32mM | ecosystem: Host-associated > Algae > Haptophytes >...
AGAGAGCTACTGCCTCGTAAGCGGCGCCGGGGGGGGTCTATGATGGGGGGTCGTTCCGGCGGGGCATGTGGGGGAGGGGGGGGCGACGTGTGAGCGACATGGAGGGGGGTGGTGGTGGTGGCTGCGGGGGATAGGGTTTGATGTAGGGTGCCTAAAGGGTGCTCGAAGTATTTATGTTTTATAGCCAGTTGTTAATTTATTGGAACACGTTGCTGTGAGCGTCGCAGCCGGACGGTCGAGTGTCCGGCTTTCGTCCATGCTTCTGTCTATGCTTCTGTCGCATTGTCCCATATAGCACGGGCCACGGCACCTGCAGTGTGTGTGTGCTAGCTCCTGGCGAGTAGGACCTGTTTATCTTTGCAAGTCGCTCTGCCCCGAAAACGCGGTGTGTTAGTTACCGTGTGCACTGTGTGATGATTGACACTATGTCGATTTAACTGAGTGGCGGCACTCGCTGTGAAGACTCGCACTGTCCCGGTTACACGAGTCCGAGCGGAGACGCGTTATGCTACCATTCCGATTGACGATCCTGGGAAACACGGAACAGAATACGCAGCGATCCACCAATGTATGCACAGCGTACTCGTGAAGCTCGTCGGTATTCGCCATCTCGACGCCCTCGCCCTGGCGCAAGGAGCGCAGCTGTCGGCGGAGCGCGTCGTTCTGCCGGGAGAGCGCCGTGACTTTGAGCTGTATTCCGCACTTGCGAGTCGAGCGAAAAGGTGCTGCAAGTGGTTCTCAAACGGGCCGCGCGCCCGGTGCATCCGCTCGATTACCCTGTTGGCGCTTGTTGCGGAGCGATAGCAGCATGCATGTTGAGCTCGATCTGTTGGGGAGCATTCGAGCTGCATTTGGCACATAGGAGGATGTTTGCGTTGCGACGCTGTTGACTCAGGCGGCTACCATCACAGTGTGTGCGGGCGAGACAGAAAAACGGGGATCCGGAGCCAAGCGTGCGACCCTTCTCATAAGTGGTGCTCTTGCCGCTCTTGCCGCTCTTGCCGCTCTTGCCGCTCTTGCCGCTCTTGCCGCTCTTGCCGCTCTTGCCGCTCTTGCCGCTCTTGCCGCTCTTCCCACGCGTCCCAACAAGGCCGTTTTCACATCTGCATTTCCCGTCCACGTCTCTCTTCTGCTTGCATCGCCGGCAGCTGGGCAGCGCGGAGCCCCGCATTGCGATGTACCGAGATTCCGCAATGGAGACTGCGACAATCACGGAAGCGTTTTTCACAGCTCAAGCAAGCAAGCAACAATCGAAGCATGCAAGCAGTTGGTTTAGTAACATGTGTGTTTCGTCTCGGAAGCTTGCTTGCTTGTAAACAGCTCTCGAGGAGAAGGAAAGAAGAGAGAACCAATAAAATACCTATTCAACGTCGTCCTCAACGGCCATCCCACGGCCATTCGACGTCGTCCTCGACGTCTTCGTCGTCGTCATCCTCGGCGAGGAGGCGCCCGCCAGCACCGATGACGGTGAGCACACTGCGGCTCCCGCCGCCGCCGCCGCCGCCTCCGCCTGCCCGTCATCCTCATGCCCTCGTCATAGTGCGCAGCGACCACTGCGCGCAGCTCGGGACGGCGACAAACCCTCGCCCGCTCCCATTCACGCACGGATTCACACGCCATTTGTACGCCTTGGAAGTGCAAGAGTCGGAATTCAGTGAGGCGTCGATGTCGTCCCGCGTCCCGCTAACCGAGCGAGTCGCGGCGACTTTGAAGCGCCACGCCGAGGAGCGATGCCATTTCGACGAGCGCCATGCCAAGGAGCTCCATGAGCTCATGCCAGTCTCGGTCATGAGCGCTGACAATTGCGAGGCCGTCTTGCCGGCGGTCCCAAGCCTTGTGCAGCTGCTCAAGCTTGGTGGCGGAGTCTCGGTGTCTGCATCAATCCTGCTCAGACTCTCCCGCATCTGCGATGCTGCCCGTGATGCCGTCCGAGAGGCGGGCGCCATCCCGCCGCTCGTGGCGTTGCTGTGGTCAGGGGCTGAGTCGGAGGTGGCGGCGATTGCGGCTGACGCGTTGGGGAACCTCGCCATCAACGAGGCCAACCTAAACGCCATCCGGGAGGCTGGTGCCATCCCGCCGCTCGTGGCGTTGCTGTGGACAGGGGCCGAGTCGGAGGCGGCGACGATTGCGGCTGACGCGTTGGAGAACCTCGCCTGCGGGAACCCCACCAACAAAGACGCCATCCGAGAGGCGGGCGCCATCCCGCCGCTCGTGGCGTTGCTGCATGCGGGGGCTGGGTCGGTCCCGGCTGGGAATGCGGCTGCCGTGCTGGGGAGCCTCGCCTGCGAAAACCCCACCGTCCAAGACACCATCCGAGAGGCGGGTGCCATCCCGCCGCTCGTGGCGTTGCTGCATGGTGGGGCTGAGTCGGGCGCGGCGGAGAGTGCGGCAGAAACACTGAACGTCCTCGCAACTAGCCCCACCTGCAGCGATGCCATCCTTGCCGCCGTCGCCAACGCCGAGGCACCTCTGGACGCCATCTCTTGGATTCAGCGCAAGCTCCGTCGCACGCTCCGTTCAGTTGCGGCGGCGCGGCTGCATCGTGCCGAGGCTGGTGAGAGCGTTGTTGCGCTGGAGGCGGCGCTGGCACTGGCGGCGGCCGTCGGCGCGGCGGATGAGGCGGTGACGGAGCGCGCGCGCGCGCGTCTCGACGAGCTGCAGACGGCGGCGACACGGCGCGCAAGGCGCGAGTCTGTCGGGCTGAATGTGCCGCTGCCTGCCGACTTCACATGCCCGATCACGAAAGACCGGATGATGGATCCGGTGGTCGCGTCCGACGGCCATTCCTACGAGCGCAGCGCGATCGAGGAGATCCTCCGCGGCCCGCACCCGCTCAGCCCGCTCACGCGCGCGACGCTCGGTACGGCGCTGGTGCCAAACCTCAACCTGCGGCGGCGCATCGAGGACCACGAGGCAGAGCTCGACCGGATGGCCGCGCAGATGGCGGCGCGCTTGGTTACCGCCGTCGCTGATGCGGAATCGGCAGCCAACGTGAAGGATGCGGCTGCCAAGGCGGCTGCCGAGGCGAAGGAGGCAGCCGCCAATGCGGAGATTGAGGCGTTGCGCAAGCAGCTCGCCGACGCCAAGACGCGCATTCGGACCGAGGATGATCCTACGGAAGAGCCATGGGAAGAAGAGCATCGGGATCAACCCGCTCCCAAGCGACCCGCGCCATCATCACGGCGCACCACGGGAAGTGGCGCTGGTGGCAGCGCATAAGGGCGCTCTGGCGATTCTGGCGGCCGAGTCCCGACGAGAGAGTCGCCCGAGGGGGGTCAGCACCTGCGAGACACCGCATCGTCCTGTAGAAACTCGAGAGGCGCGTGACTCACGACACGTGGACGGGACACGTGGTGCGCTGCGTTTGCGCGACGACCCGTGCATGGTGTCATGTGCGTTTCCGTTTGCAGCACCCGCGCTAGGGGTCCCGAAAACCGCATACGACACGACGGTAACGTAAACACTTAGTAACACTTTAGGCGTGCGGCGCGCCGCAGATGTGTGAACGATTGACGAAAGGAGACGCCGGAATCTCGAACCGAGAATGCAAAGCTCTGAACGACTATGATCTTGCGTAGTGGCCTGTTGCGAGAAAAAAGGGCGAAAATAGACGACCACTCATCACTCGAATCTCGATCACTGGTGCACTGCGAATGGGAATGCGCTACTACGAGATCGCGAGAGGCGAAGCTTCCGGCAGCCAGAGTCACACAGTCCTCGATTTGCACAGGGCTGGTAGGACGACTGCAGGTGCTGTGGTCAGTGGTGGCTGGGTACTGCAATGTTTGCATACATATAACTCATAAATGAGGGCGTACAGGGGGTGCATCAAGGGATGGTATGGTGATTGTTGTATTCAACGGGACGCTTTCAACAATCATACTTCATGTACACAACGACTCGACGTTCCCAAACGCCATAAAGATTTCCACGAACGTGGGGACATGCGTGGGGATCACCCATGGTACTCATGGGATTGCACAGGGCTCTGGCGGCATCAAACATAAGCTTCCAAGCCCTCCGAAGGCGTACGACTATTCTACATGCATCGAGGCCATCATCCCGAGGCACACCGTGCCGTAAGCAGCGAGTGGCCGAAGCGGCCGCCGCCGCCGCGGGTCGCGCCCCTGTACCCTAGCGCGACTTGTGCGAGAGTGCAAGCTCGGCTTGGAGCGTCGTGCATGCGCTCGCCTCGTGCATGCGACGCTCGTGCATGCGATGGTGTACGTACTCGAGCTCAACCGCGGGCACCATTGGCATGCTCCATACGCCGCCTCCTCTGCCTCGTCGCGTAGCAACGCCTCGGCCTCCGCACGCACGCACGCGCCTCGGCCCGCGAGCTCGCCTCGAGCTGGGCCGTGTGCGCCGGCAGCTTAGCCGCCTCATCCTGCAGAACGGCGGCATCCTGAGCGACGCATCAGCCCGACCATCCGTGGTACTCGACCGTATGACGGATGCATGCACACATCCTGTCAACTCGGTGTGCTCCTTACCGAGCGCCAGCGCGCGCCTGTACCCTACCGCGCCAGCAGCGCACCGCGGTACGCATGCCTCTGAGCCTCGGAGGCGCTCGCCCTCTCCTGCTCGCGAAGCGCCTTGGCCACGGCCTCCACCCGCGTCTGCGGTGGATGCACTCGCGCTCGTCGTGATCGGCCTGCAACCGCACCCGCGGCATGCATCCTCCGCAAGCTCCGCCTGGCACGCGGTCAAGTCCCTTCCTTTGGCGACCCATCGGCCTCGGCGTACGTGCGCCGCTCGACCTGCTCGAGCGACTCGCGCTGCATCTCGAGCTGGGAGCGCAGCGCGGCGGCCGCGCCCGAGGTGCTCGGCCACACCTGCGGGCTGCCGTTGAGGCGGCCGATGGGGCAGAGCGCGTCCATCTGGGTCTTGGGCGACGACCAGCGGAGCCTTGCCCTTGGAGATGTACTCGTTCATGAGGTCGTCGAAGCGGGCCCGGGTGGCATCGGGCGTGCCACGTACGTGCTGCGCGAAGTACATTTCTCCTCCCCCGGCCGCATGCGTCAACAAAACACGCCCTATTTATAACTGACGACCAATAGAAGAATGATCAACCGGCCCCCAAACTTATACACGCGCCGACGGAGCCGTCGGCGTGTCCATTTCTTCGGCGGCCCCGTCCCCAGCTCGTCACAATCTGGAGATTCCCTCCCGAGGCAGAAATATGGTGGCCAACAGCAACATCATCTGGGACAAGCGCTTGACGCCCGCCGAGAGAAACGAAGTGTACCGGCTGGCCGCGCACAAAACGCGCGTGCACCTCTACAAGTTCACCCTCGTGAAGCCGCCGCCCAAGTACGCACACCTCAAGGGCATCACGCGGATCGGCCAGACCGCCGAACATCTTGGGCAAGGAAAGAAGCGGGCCCTTGCCAACCGACGTAGGCAGTACCTGCAAGGCCGCGGCAATGACATTTTCAAACAGCTCGTCGAGGAAATAGGCTGGGGCTGCTTTTCGGACATGGAGGTGATTGAGACCATCGAGGAGCCAAGCATGCCGATTGTGACTGCCCGCTGCCAGAAAACAGTTGACAACTTTCCGAGAATGAGGGCACACCGCCGAGGCAATATTCTCGAGGCGCAGCTCATCGCCGAGAAGGGGACGTGGCGCGGTTTCAATGTGCTCAACCCCACGCGGCAAAACCTAAACGACAGACAAGGAGGGCAAGGAGATGAATGGAAGCGAATTCAGTCCGAGGTCATCGGGAAAAGGTACCAAGCAACGCCCTGCACACATGGGCGCGCGAATCGCAGAGTGTGCAAGGAGTGCGGCGGCAGCGCCATCTGCGTGCACGACAGGATACGCTCCACGTGCAAGGAGTGCGGCGGCGGCGCCATCTGCGTGCACAACAGACGACGCTCCCAGTGCAAGGAGTGCGGCGGCGGCGGCATCTGCGCGCACGACAGACGACGCTCCAGATGCAAGGAGTGCGGCGGCGGCGCCATCTGCGTGCACGACAGGATACGCTCCACGTGCAAGGAGTGCGGCGGCAGCGCCATCTGCGTGCACAACAGACGACGCTCCGAGTGCAAGGAGTGCGGCGGCGGCGCCATCTGCGCGCACGACAGACGACGCTCCAGATGCAAGGAGTGCAGCGGCAGCGCCATCTGCGTGCACGACAGACGACGCTCCACGTGCAAGGAGTGCAAAAAATACAAAACGAACACTATAGTGTGTGAACCTTGCCAATAAAAATAAGAAAGGTCTTCACTGTGTCCTGTTTCGCTGTTAACAAAAGAGCCCAAAATAAGAGAGCGCGCGCGCGCGCGCCCTTCACGCCTGTGAAGTGCTGAGAAGCGCAGCGCGCATGCATGTGACCATGGTGGGGGGGAAGGGATTTTGTGAAGAGGTGAAGGATAGAAAGCAGGGCTGCTGAGGAGATGCTGATGCAATTCTGACATTCTGTGAGTGACTGAGTGAGGATCGGCGGTACAAGGATCCTGAGGTCTGCATGCCTAACATGCCGCGTTCCGCGCTCGTCCAACATTTGCAGTGAGCGCAGTGATCGCGGTCACGCAGCTGCTCCGGAGTCAGGATTTGGCGTAGCGCTTCACGCACGTCCATGACGGCATCGGGACCGTCCGTGCTGGTGCGAGCAGGCCCGTCGGAAGGGAAAGCGTGTACTATCTTGGAAATCCTGAATAAAACAGCGTCGGTGTTCGTGACGTTTCCACACTCGAGGCAGCACACGTAGTCGCTCTTCTCTCCCTGGAATAGGTTCTCGATAAGCCTCTCGTGCTGGCTGACGGTGTCGTGCACACTGTCCCCCACCGACTTCACTTCGGTGTGGAGCGCTGGAGCCTTGGCGGCTCACAGTTTTGAGCGATGGCCTTCTTTGCGTTTGCTGATTTCAGATTGAAAGGGTGGTGTCCCCAGGCCAGAGCAGTTGCAGCTATATTTAGCACGATGAGCTCTCCAGACTCAAACTCTTCAACGGTGAGAGTCGTGTCATCCCGGGCCACAACGGCCCCATGTTTCGGTTGCCGGGCGGGGCAACGCCAGCATGGGGTGTGGCAGCTGGGGCAACGGCGGCGTCGGCCCTTGGGCGTCGGAGGCATGGGCGGCATCATCCCGTCGCCTCCGCAACGGGCATGCCGTCGTGAGCTTGACACATTCCATTTAGCAGCCGTGGCCACGTTACATGTACCCGCCGCGGTGCCGTCCTTGCTCGACCTTGTAGTTCCAGCCCCTTCCAGAGAGCCAGGTTGGCTGGCAACTCAGCTCGTTGGCGGCCTCGTGTGCGCGGATTCGCTCCCAAATAGCTGCCAGGGCCGCAGGGCCCTCCTTCCAGAGGACCAAATCCGTTCACAGCCTATTCACACCAACTTGCGAAGAACAATGGCAAGCTGCTTGGCACTAAACACACGCACAGCCGCAACCTGCACTGACACGCTCCCTTATTCTCGCGCAGGACGACGACGCTGCCGCCAAGTGCGCTTCGCTGGGCTCGCTCGCCAGCGGCATCATAGTGGCCGTCGGCTGGTACATCTTTATCGATGGACTCGTGCAAGCCGCAGCCGACTGCGTCCACTGGGGCAACCACTTCAACCCTAATGGCTGCACGAATGCGTCGCGCGGTGCCGACTACTTAGCACCTCCTGGACTGCAGAGCGGTGCCTACTGGACGCCAGGCATTCTCTCCACGGTCGGGCTCATCGCCCTGAACATCATCAACTGGGATGCTGTGACAGAGGACTTCGACTCCGGCCTCGCGTGCAAAGCGCGCGTGTGGGTTACCACGTCCTTCGTGCTCATGTTCTGCGGTCTGGGTGCCGCCATATGGATCCTCGTGCTTGACCTGCAACTCGGCCCCCAGTACTACCACTGGGGAGGTGTGTCCGTGATGATCCAGACGGTGCTCATCCTCATTGGCGGCTTCTTGTTCCGCGTATCGCGACGCGGAGGTGACCATGGCGTCTGAAATGCGAGTAGCATGCGTCTTGTGTGCGAGCCATCCGTGTGTGCGGGGGGGGCTCCGCCGCCCACTCCCATCCTGCTGGCCACGAGCGATCGGACGTGCGTGTCGGCTGTGGGGGGTCGCGCGAAGAACCGCATGGCGAGGAGCCGAGCGGGTGCGCGGGTCTCTCGTGGCTCCTGTGCGGCGTGAGCGACCTTGGGCTCGATTCCACAAGCACAACCATCCACCAAAACGCTCGCACTGTCACATCAGGCAAACACTCGACACTGCGTCCGGGCCCGGCCCCCAACGCCCAACGCGCAACAGCAACGCGCCGGCCCGGGCGACGACGCGCGCGCGAACCGCCGCGAAACCGCTGCTCGGCGCACCCGCACCGGGGCCGACAACTCGCCGACGGGAACACCCGCGCCGCTCGAGCGCGGGTAACACACTTACGACTTACGTTACAGCTCGGCTTAGTACACCGACGCGTCTACAGAACTCAACCGACCGGAGCGCACGAGAACGTGCGCGTACCGGTCCCCGCGGATAGACCGCGGACGTACGCTCCTGACGTAACCGCTAACCCGACCCAGGCCGCCAGGCGTGTGCCACGGCCAAAGGACACGCGACGCGCGGTGGCGGGGTCCCGTGTGGGCCCGTCCGGGCCCCAGCTCCTACGCACCGATCCGTAACCGATACGCCGATCTTCATCTCGTGACATCTCCCGCCCACTGCGGCCACGGCCGCTGCCTCTTGGCCTTGCGGGAGAAGATGTGGCTGGACGTGGCTGTGCTTCGTTATGGGGACGTTGCCTCTTCACCAGGAATTGAGCTAGGAATTGGGAGCCGGGACAGGCATGAGCCACCGCCGTGCCGAGGTGGCAGACTGCGTGATGGCGCGCGGCAGCTCGTCCGTGACCACGAGGAGTGCCACGGCGAGCGCATAAGCCACCTCCTCTGACGCATCGCTTACGGCTCGGCCAGCTGACGTAGCACGGCCAAACACGTGACGACATGCGCGTTCGAGCATCTCCGCGCACAGGTGCAAGCAGCGGGCGGCTGCGGCGACGGCAAGCGCGCGGCTCGAGCCGAGCGCGCCCGGCATGGCGCGTAGCGCAGGCAGCGACAGGAGCGGCGCGAACGAGGGCAGGTGCAGCGACGGTGGCAACAGCAGCGTCGCTCGAGAGACGGAAGCTAGGCGAGGGAGCCTCGGTGGAGAGAGCTCAGTGCTGCCGAGCGCCGCGAGGCGGCTCGAGACAGTGCTCGAGACGGCGCCGAGACTCGCCACCAGTCGAGCCACCAAGCCCTTGAGCTCGGGGGGTAGAGGTGCCTCAACTGCCAGTTGTTCAGCTGCCATCTGTCCACGCGCGCGAACGACTGCCATGTACACGCGAAGCAAGCGCCGCGTCTTTGTGGCCTGTTTCTTGGCCGCACGCCGAAGCTGCTGTGCGGCCACTTCCGCGTCCTCAACGAGCAGCGCCACGCGGCTTGTGGCCAACCCGCTCGCCACGTGCGCCACGCTCACGCTCCGCTCCAACGCCGCGTTCGCTCTTTGGAGGGCAACCACTGCGGCCGGTGCAGCGGCTGCGGTGACATTGGCAAGGAGCGTCGGCACAGAGCTTGAAAGCTCGCGTGCGATCGCCAGGAATTGCGCACGCAGCAGCGCCGTGTGCAACACCGCAGCTCGCTGCAGCTGCAACGCTGTTGACGATGGATCGATGGCGAGACTGCGCGCGTGTGCGCCAGTCATCGAGAGTGTCGACAAGGCCGCTTCGGGCACGGCCTCAAGTGCGACACGCACGCGGCGTGCACACTCGATAGAAATGGCGGCGGCGGGGGCAAGCTGAGAGGTGAGCACTTCACGCGCGCTGGTGGCTCGCCTCTGGCTCGCGACTAGGATGGCGACGCCCAATGCACGACAGAGCTCACTCACACTCGCGTGAGCTTGCTGTACTGCGGCCGCACGCTGCTCTGCAGCGCGCGCGTCGTCCCTCGCCTGCTTGAGCGACGCGCGCACATACGCCAGCTCGTGGGCGAGTGTAGCCGCCCGCGCCTCCGCCTCACGCGCACGCTCCTCGAGGCCCTCAGCCACGAGCAGCTGCGAACGGAGCTCCGCGATCTCGGCGGCATCGACGGCCGCAAGGGCTGCGAAACTCGGCGCCTCTGCTGCCGCGCCGACGTCGGCAACAGCCGTTGCGTCAGGCACGGCGAAGTAGATCGTGTCGAAGTCGGCGGTGGCCAGGGCTACCGGCCATTCGGAGACGTTGGCGGCCAGCGCCGTGAAGACGCCGTCAGCTGAGCTGACTGCGACGGACCCCTCGCTCAAGTCGACGTCGTGCTCTGCATAGACTGCATCTGGTTCTGGATCGGTCGAGCTCCCAGCAAGTTTTGCAGCGCCAACGAGGATCGCGAGCACGGCGGCGCATGCGATCGTTTCGTGCGGGACACTCGACAGGAAGTTATCTTGGAGGGCTACCGACGTTGTAGCGGGCGCCAGTGGAGAAGCGAGCACCAACGACGCAAGACCATTCGTAGTCGGCTGGCTGCTTGCGGCCGTGTTCACGTTTGCGGACACTATGCCACTGATGCCGAAACCGAAAAGCGCGCCCAGCATGAGAAGCGCGCACGATGTGACCGGTGAACCAGGCCGTCCCGCTGGTGATGAAGCACCCTTGCTCGGATCTTGCACAGCCACGACCGTTCTTGCCGGCAATGGCTTACTACGTTGCTGGGCGGCGGAAAACATAGCTCCAACCACAACAACAGCCGCAGTGGCAGCCAGAACGGCGCCAGGCTCGGCCACACTCACCCACGAGCTGGCGTCTGCTGAAGCACGGGTGGCCATCTCCTCGGCCTCAAAGGCTCTTACCGACGTGCTGATGCCCTCGAGGAGCGCCGCCAGCTCAGCTGCATCGGCGGCGTCGCCACCCAGGAGCCGTGGGCTTGCGCGCACAGTCAGACTTGAAACCCGCAACGGAAGCGCGCTCGGAGCCGTTTTCAGGAGGGCTGGGACACTCAGGAGGAGGCCGGCGTGCATTGTGCCTTTTAATGCCTTGATGAGATTCCTGTGTTCCCCACGATGATTTCAGACGCAACTTCGAGTTTCGTCATTATTCTGGTTCATACAAAGTTCAGCACACATTCACATTTAATTGGGCATGGATGCACAGGCTGTGGACATCCCGTCCGCTCCGCAGCGCGCGCGCACCACGAGGCTTTTGTACAGGTGCACTTTTGTTTGGGGCTAACCGAGGGCTAACTTGTGGCGCTTGGCAGCGGGATCCAGTGCACCGCCAGCTCCGGTCCACCTCGCTGCACGAGCGCGATGCGTAACCCGTCGAGCACGTCCTCGGCAGCGCCGGCGGCGCCCGCGCCAAAGCGCGAGCGTCGCTTGACCAGGAGCGCCTGCTTGGAGTTCTCGGGGAAGAGCGCTGCGGTGCTCGATAGCGTGTCCGGGGCGGCCCCGTAGCGCTGCATCTCGCGTACCACGTCCTCGTACAAGGCGGCACGCACGCCCCCGCTCTTCGAGGCGGCTGGCAGCAGGAGGGGCGTCCAGTCGCCGCTCTGCACCATCTCGTGGACAAACATGATTTGGCCGTGGTGCCCCATGGCGTGGGGCATGGCGCCTGCCTGCCAAACGTCGTCCAGTCCAATGAGTGCCCCCACCATGCTCTTGTCCTCGAGGTACGCCTGCAGAGGTGCGTTGCAGAAGCGCACCTTCCCGCCATCATAGTACACAAAGCCGACAGGCTGCTCCAACTCGAGGGCCGGGCTGGGCTCGTCCACAAAACGGACGTGCTCACTCAGCCCGAGCCACTCCAGCGAGAGCCGATTGCACGTGAATTTGACGTGCCGCTTGCGCCGGTAGCCGCCAGGATCGAGCGAGAGGTATTGGCAAGACGGGCAAAGCGCGCGCTTGAGGATCGCAAAGTACCCCGTTACACCTCCGCAAAAGTTGCCACTCTCGACAATCGCAAAGGGGTGCGGCAGTGTGAGCGCGGCGAGCACAAACATCGTGCCCACGGAGCGCCAGTCAGCCGAGAAGAAGTCTGAATGAGCCACGCCGTGCCACACGCTACTCGACCTCATGAGTTGATCGGGGCTCGTCACGTTGCTATGTCGCTTGTCGAGTCGAGAGAGCTTGCCCGCCCGCACCTTGGGGCGGCGCGTCTCGGTGGCGTTCGCCGAAGCGTTGCACGCGGGAGCAAGCAAGGCCGCTGGTAGCGCCATCGTGCACACGTCGAGGCGGCTGAGGACCGCAGACGCGATGCGCAGCCGCTCGGCGTGCGTCGTGCTGCGCGCTTGTAGCATCTGGCGTTCATGCGGCCACAGCAGGCCCGTCTGTCGGGTGGCCATGCCGTCCTCTGTGACATTCACTGCTGAGAGCGCTGGGGACTGCTGTTCTGGGCGGAGCGGTGCTCCTGGCCGAGATGAGGGGATGAAGCTCCAGACGGACGCAGAGAAGGCGCCGGTGCCGTTGGATTGACAGCGGCGATGCTCGAGCTCCGGGTCGTGCTGCAGAGCTGTGCACAGGTGATGCGTCTGCGTACGCCACAGCGCACCACGGATGAGCGCATCGACCTTCAGGTAGTAGTCGGCGAATGCGTGAGGGACGCTCCCCTCCACCCGGAGCACGTGCTGAGTGTGCGTCCCGGGTGTCGGATTGGCGGGCGGCTGCGGGAAGTGAAAGATGCTCTCGTAGCCGAAGCCAGGAGGATGCATAAGGTGAGTGAGCACGAGGGAGGCGTTATAGATCGCCGCCATGGTTCTCGGCGTGTTGGAAATCCCAAGATGTTCGCTGACTTGTGTTGATCCTTGGGGCGTCACGCGGTTGTGGCGTTTTTAGGCGGGGCTTCACAAGTTTCTTCGACTTGTGGTTGCATGCACGATTACATGTATCGAGCTCTGCACTGAGTGTCAATCGAGCACTCTACGGAAACTCTACGGAAACTCTGGGCCTGTGAATGTGATCGTGTGTTTCATCACGCGTGTTTGGTCGGAAAATGCCTAAGTCAAAGCGGCCGAAGCACATCCCGATCGTGCCGATCGTGCCGAAACAGAGGTCACCTCGGCCCAAGAAGTTGCGCGGCTGGGACTGGTGGCACTCCATTGGCGCGCCTCGCTACGTCTGCGCTCCAATGGTCGACCAGAGCGAGAAGGCTTTTCGCATCCTCTGCTCTCAGCACGGCGTCGGCCTAAGTTACACGCCGATGCTCCTCGCATCCGTGCTCGCGCGTGACGTCATGTACCGGCAGGAAAATGTCGTTGATGACCACGAAGGTGCCTCGTCCGTTGCACCTCACCATCATGTCATGGCACAGCTCGGCGGGTCCGATGTGGCGAGTGTCGTTGAGGCTGCACGCTGGCTTGAAAATTCCAAGCTTCCAATTTGCGCCATCGACCTGAATCTCGGCTGCCCACAGTCGTGCGCCAAGCGCGGCGGCTACGGCTCTTTCCTCAAGTTGGACGACGCCGTCGCCATGGTGCGCGCGCTCGACGAAGCCCTGGTGCGCCTGCCAATCACATGCAAGATCCGCGCGCTCAACAAGCGTGGCGAGCTCGAGGAGATGGACAACCCGAAGCCAGACGCGGCGCGCACCGTCGCCTTTGCGCGCCGACTTGCCGAGGCTGGCGCCTCCCTCATCGCCGTGCACGGCCGGACGCGCGCACAAAAGGGGCGCGGTGCTGCAGACGCTTCTGTGATTGCCGCTGTAGCCTCGGCGCTTTCGAACAGCGGTGGGCGAGATGGACGAGGGATCCCTGTCATAGCCAACGGCAACATTCGCTCACGTGCAGACGCTGACGCCCTCATCGAGGCCACAGGTGCCGCAGCCGCCATGTCGGCCGAAGCGCTTCTTGCGAATCCTCGCATGTTTGACTCCGGCCACGAGAAGACGGTAGACAGTTGTGCCGTCGCGCTCGAATACCTAGCTCTCGCGAGCTTGCCAGAACTCGCACCGCCGCCCCCTGTCGAGTGGGCTCGCGCGCACCTCGTCGCCATCTTGCGCCGCGCGTTGACGCTGCACCCTGGCCCGGCTGCGGCGCTCGACAACGCATCGAGCTTAGAGGAGCTGCGCGAGGCGGTGCAGCAGCTGGACGCGAAACTTCCTCGAGACGCGCCAGAGCGCCCTTGTGCGCCGCCACGCCGTCGCTCGCTGGCAACTGAGCCGAACCCAGCACTCCCTCCCGAGGCGCCGGTCAGCGCCGGGGACGCGGCGGCTTTGGCGGCCAAACTGGCCGCCGAGGCGAGCCTACGCCGCGCACGTGGACGGCAAGAGCGGCATCGATTGAAGAGGGCGAGGACCATCGCGTCTCGCGAGGCGAGGCAGCTTGCAGCGGCGGCGGCTGCGCCAGCAGGTGGCTCCGGGCACGCTCACGCTCACGCCCACGCCGAAGATTCTGAAAGCGAAGTTGACTGAGGACACTGAAGATTGAAGATCTAGTGCTGCTGAAGAGCACCGGGTAAAGTTGTGGGCTCGGTGACCCTCTCTCGAGTTCCGCTGAGTGAGAGGAGAGAGTGCCCCGGCGCGGCGGAGCCATAACTTGGCCGAACTTTCCGTAACGGCCAATTCACAGTGTGTAACGTCGAGGATCAGGATGAAGACCGCCCCCGGGCCCGATGGGCGTTTCAGCACTGCTGCAATTGCAGCCGCCCTTGGCATAGATACATCGGCGCCGCCTCAACAGTTGACGCCTGCCATGTACTCACTCACCTTTGGCGGGCTGCAGCCTGCCTCGATTTCGTATGGTATGCCAGGCGATCATTCAGGCTTAAATGGGCCACCGTCCTCGAACTACTTCCAGCACTCAGTCGCGCGCAAGTCGGGCTGGAACTCAAGGACGATGCAGCCCGAGCAATATGGCCAGCAACGGACCATCCGCGGGATCCAAACCTGGACGCGGTGGTGAGGTGCGCACCGCACTCCGTACGATGTCACTCGCGTGCTCTCGTCGTCATCTGTTACGCATGTGTTGTGTAACAGTGTCGTCACAGTTGTTGTGTGCCGCTACATCGCTCTCATCCGACCACCTGTTTCTCGGAAGAGAGAGTATCTGTAATGCCCACCGCCCACAAAGACCTAACGCCTGCAGGACCCGCCGCAGCATGGCAAATGTAAATGTTTCGCGAACCCGGCCTTCTAGCTCGGCTTCGTCGCCTCGGCGCGCCCATCAGCATCACTCATCGTCCGACGAAGCCTGCTCTCGCTCGCGGCCAAATGTGTCCACCGCGAGCGCATACGCCACCGCCGCCCCGACGGTCGTGAGGACGGCGTTTCGCGAGCGCCGCCGGAAGCGCTGCTGTTCAGGGGTTCGATGCTTGCCTGTCATCGACGCGCCGGCCGCCTGGGCGGCTGCCGCATCATCTGCCGCCTGCTGCTCAGCATATTCGCGCGCATTCGTGCTCGGGGTTCGCACCGCCGGCACGACCGCGGGCAGTAGCGGCGCGCTGCCCTCGAAGTACTTTTCCGCGATCCTCTCGCAGAAGACCACAAGGTTCAGGTGCGTACGCATCGCGGCGCGGAGGTGGTCCTTGGGAAGGGGGCAGCGCAGCACCGCGCTCAAGTAGGCAAAGGCGCTCGCATCCAGGCTCGTCGGTGCGTCACCATGGAAGAATGGCCGGTTGCCCAGTCGCACGGAGAGGGCAGAGAGCGCAGCATCGCCATACGCGTACGCTGCCGCGGCGTCCAGGACGCGCCGCCGTGCCAGCTGCGAGTGAACGCGACGGCGCAGCATCCAAGGCACGTAGAAGCAGAGTGGTATGGGTAGCGAAGCGCCCAGTACGGGCCGCACAACCGTGTCGTAGTTGGTCTCCTCCTCCCACCACGAGTAGAGCAGCGCAATATGCAGCCGCTCTTCGATGAGTGCTGTGAAGGCGAGGCTCTCGGCTTTTTGTTCCGCGCTGAGCCGCGCGTCGAGGTCGTGGCCGAGCGCCACGAGCGCCTGGCACACCGCATGCGGCTCCGCCAACTGGCGGCTGCCTGCCACGTTTGTAGTCTGCAACATTGGCAGCTCGCCGCTGACGCTCGCGTGCAGCCTGCCGCACGACTCGACCATAAAGTCGACGCCCTCACGCAGACCGCTGAATCTCATCCACGCGACCGCTTTAGAGCTCGCGGCGTCCATCGACGGCATGCCCCATGCCGGGCCGAAGGCCAGCAGCCGAATGGGCGTGCGTGCGTGCGTGTCGTGCCGTGAAGGTTGGTCAGACATGACGCGCCGGCGTTTTGCAAAAGGCACTCGTCTCGCTGTCGAACGCGTCGTCACGAGCGGTACGATCAAGCTATACCCACATTTCGGAATAGAGTGTGGATGCATTGCGGGGCTTCTAGTATCGGGTCTGTTCTTTCGTGACAAAAAAGTTGAATTCCACAATGACACACAGACACACCTGAGACCGCGGGTTCAGGCAGTCTTCGGCCTCTTGCTTGGCTTGCCATCATCGCGCCGGGGCCGTTTCGAGTCGTCCTTGTCCTTGCCCTTGGCCGTCTTGACGGGCACGCCTCCGCCGCTCTCAGCAGCGGCATCGCGGCCTGCACTCTTGACGCTCACCGAGCGGGGCACGCCCGCGCCGCCGAGCGCCGCAGCCCACTCGGCCTCGGACCCCTTGATGGCATAGCGCGAGAGTTCCTTGCCCTCGTCCTTGAGCCACGCGGCCTGCCTCTGCGCCTGCTCTGCCTGCAGCGCGCGCAGGCTCGCCGCGGCGCCCGCGTCCATCTCGTCGCTCAGTTTGGTCTTCATCGGACGGAGCGCGCTGCCAGCGGCGTCGGCGAGGGCGGCGTCGGGCAAGCTCGCGCCCTCGGCTGCCTCCTCAACCGCGCGCAGCGTGCTCACCATGCGCCGGACCGCCTTATTGAACAGTGCGAGCAGCTGCGAGGCAGGTAGCCCGAGCTCGGCCGCGAGCTCCTCTAGCGTCTTGTGCTGGAGTCCGAGCCCGAGGAGAATTGCCGCCTGCACGTGCGAGAGCGGAGTGCGCAGCCGATTGGTGAAGCGGAGCGACGCGAGCAGCGGCACGAGGTCCATGACCAGATGGTGATCGACGAGGTTGTGCGCGTACGAGTGCAGCCGACGCATATCGTAACTACCGAGCAGAAATTGGAGCTGCTCGGCCGTTGGCGCCGCCGGCTGCCCGTCCTCGGCAGGCTGCAGATCGGGTGCGAGGAGGCTCAGGGCGAGATCCACGCCCATCTTGCTCATCGCGAGGCCGAGGAGAGACGTGAGACGTCGCCGAAAGTCGCCCGCGTACTGGCGGGCCCACTCGCCCTGGCTGGCGACGCCCTCGTCGGCGCCGCCGAGCGCTCGCACCACGATCGCCGTGTGCTCTCCGGTCGTCTCATTGACCGTCTGGCGCACATACATCGGCAAGAAGCCGAGCCGATGCCAATAGCGGAAGAGTGGCTGCGTCAGGCCGAAGGAGGCGCCGAGCCAATGCAGCCGTTCTGCCGGCCGCTGTGCAAGCGTGAGCAGAAGCGGCGGCAGCGCGGCACGTGGCGTGAGCTCCTCAGTGAGCAGCGCGCTGCTGCTGCCGCCCTCCTCGTCGTCCTCGTCCTCGTCCTCGTCCTCGTCCTCGTCCTCGTCCTCGTCTTCGTCTTCGTCGTCCCGTGCACGCTTCTGCTTCTGCTTCTTCTTCTCTTCCTTCTTGGACGGCTTGGTCGGCTTTGAAGCGCTCCCGCCGCCGCCGCTGCCCGCGCCGCTGCTCCGGCCATTGCCACCCGCGCTCCCCTCGGGCATCTGCGGCCCCATGTCACCCTGGTAGTAATGGATGAGCTGGTCGATGGCGCGCGAGCCGTAGCCCATGTGCTGCATGTCCGGATGCACCGCGACGCGCACGACCCGCGCACCCGAGAGGGCGGCAAAATCGCTCTCCTGGAACTGCTGCGAGAGCGTCCATGGGATCAGGTCGCCAGAGGGTGCCTCGCCACGGCTCATCGATTTCTTGACGCTCTCCTTCGAGATTGCGCCTTCGAGGCACACCTGCACGACGGCGAGCACGTCGGGCAGCCGGGTCGCATTCACGTCCACTGGCCCGAGCAGCGCAAAGAGCTGGTGCGCGGGCGCGTCGGACATGAGCTGAAGGTCATTCGGCGTGTTCTTGTAGTGCGACGCGACGAAGAGCGCCACCATACGCTGCAGGAACGCCTCCGACGCGGAGTGGTACGAGAAGAGGGCGTCCCGGTCGACCCAGTAGAGCTCACAGTCGGATGGGTGCGGACAGCCGCTCACGCTGGGCACGTGCGAGGCGGCCTCGAGGCAGAGCACGTCGTGCAGCCAGCGCTCGATAGGGTCGCCGCGCGCGTAACGGATAGGCTCTTCGAGCGTCACCTCGCGCAACGTGCGCCCGCCGCCGCCGCCGCCTACGCCGCCCTCGGCCGCCGCCTGCGCTGCCGAGAGCATCGCGCTGTCGGCGCCGTTGCTTGGCGTCTTGTTCGAGCGGAGCTGCTCGATGAGCTTGAGCGAGAGCGCGCGGCCGGTGCCCTCGTATCCGTTGACCGTTGACGCGAGGAAGACGAGGTACGGCCCGAGGAGCGCGCGCACCTGCGGGATCGGGATGGCGGCGGCCTCGTCGACGACGAGCAGCTCGGCCTGAGAGAGGAGCTGCGCGTCGGTCGGCTCGATGTACTGGATGGTCTGCCGGTGCTGATGGAACACGTTGATGCGCACCACAGCTTTCTTCAGCTCAGGGTTGGTCGACTCAACGACAGTGAAGTCGATGTGCTCTTTGTACTCGAGCGCGTCAAAGCCCTTGAGCACAAACTCGAAGAGGGTGCGAAGGTTCTCGGGCGAGGGCGAGGTGACGAAGATGTTGGCGTAGCCGTACGCGATCGCGGCCGCCAGCGAGAGCCCGAGCGCCGCCGACTTGCCGCGCCCACGCGCGGCAGTGAGAGCAACGGTCGTCCGTAGCGACTTCTCGCCGGCCGCTTCCACAAACGAGAGCACTGCCTTCGCCTGGTCGAGGGTAGCCACCTTGGAGATGATGGCGCCGACTGGCTGCGTGTCGCGCAGCGACTCCTTGAGCGCGCGCAGCTCGCGCGACTCGAAGACCCCGCCCTTGCTGCCGCCCACCATTGCCACAGCGCCACTGGCGCTGCCGCCTGCTCCCTCATCGGGAGCAGCTATGGGCTTGATGGCGCGCGAGTGCGTCGAGATGGGCAGCACGTTGAGCTCATCGTCGAGGACGAGGCAGGCGGCGCACGAGGCGAGCGAGAGGATGAAGCGCTCGTTGAAACGCGGCTGGATGTCCGAGTGCGCCTCGGTGCGGTAGCGTGCATGCACGTCCATCGACATCGCGTAGAGCTGCTTGAGGCTCGACATCGACTTAAGGAGCAGCACGACGATGCCACCGCCCTCGACGGTCTCGACGGTGCGCGCGAGCACGTTGGGTGTGACAGCCTCAAAGTCCTGCAGCACCAGCATCCCAAAGGTGTTGCCGAGGACGCGCTGCGTCTCCTTGTAGTAGCAGTACGAGATGTCGGTGGAGGAGATGAAGAGCTCGAAAGGGTCGTCTTTGTCGGGGTCGAGCAGCCCGCGCTGGATCATCTTCTTGATCTGGCGCATGCGCTTCTTGCGATGCGTCGTGAAGCCCAGATCCTTCTTGTAGCACCAGAGCACCGACGGCCGCGCCTTGACAACCGCCTTGGAGAGCATGTAGTGCAGGTTGACAACCTGCTCGCGGCCCGCGTCGCCGACGATGATGAAGAGCGAGCGATGACGCAGCTTGACGCCGTTCTCGATGAGTGTGCGCACGCGCGAGTCCACCTTCTTGCGCATGGTCGAGGCGCCGGCGACGACAGATAGGAGCGTCGGACTGGTCGGAAGGGATGGACACGTCGCCAGAATATCAACACAACACTTTCCCAATTTCGCAAGTTCACAATCTTTTCACCTTAGCCCTCGATAAACCGCATGTCTCCGCCAAAGCTTGTCACAAAAATCGTCGCCCTAATTGTCTCTGTCATCAGCTAAGAAGTAAAACACCCTCGACGGCCTCTGCCTTCTAAGAAGCGAAGACGCGCGCTCCGCTCGCCTCTGCCAACACGCTCTCTTCGACCGTACATCTCCCGCCGCCGTCATGCCGCCGCGCAAGCGTATGATGGACTCCGCCTCGGATGTGGGCTCAGAGACGGGCTCAGTCTTCGGAGGCGACGACGACGATGACCGCGAGGCAGGCAAGCGAGAGATGGAGGCTGCGCGCAAGGCGGCCAAGGCGCAGAAGCGCGCCCGCTCGCAGTTCATCGACGATGACGTTGAGGTCGAGGACGAGGAGGGCGCCAGCGACGACGATGACGAAGACGCCGAGGATGGCGACGTTTACGAGGAGGACGCAGGCGCCGAGCAAGTGAGCGCCAAGCAGGCCGAGAGGGAGAATCGGCAGTTTGACGTCCAGCGCCGTCTCGAGGAGGACGCCAAGCTGCAGGAGCAGGTGCGCGAGCGCTTCGAAGGCGAGAACGCGCAGCGCTACACGCGCGAGGCGCTCGAGGAGGACGAGGAGGACGGTTCCGGCGCACGCTTCCGGGACCTGCCCGACGCCACGCGCGACCCGCGCATGTGGCTCATGAAGTGCAAGCCCAACCAGGAGAAGATGCTCGTGATCCAGCTGATGCAAAAGTTCCTCGACTCGATGCACACCGACAAGCCGCTCCAGATCAAATCAGCCGCGTGCACTGACATCAAGGGGTACATATACATCGAGGCCTACAAAGAGCTTCATGTGCGCGAGGCCACTCAGGGCCTCAACAATCTCTTCTACAAAATCACGCAGGTAGGAAGCGCCGCCGCCGCCGCCGCCGCCGTGCCCGCCCGCCCGCCACCCTCACCCTCGCCTCGCCTCGCCTTGCCCGCCTCGCCCTTCGCACCCCCGCCTCGCCCTTCACATCCACCGTTCACATCCACCGCACCCGCCCGCTCCGCGCCCGCCGCATCCCCCGCCGCCTGCTTTCGCCAGGTGCCCGTCCATGTGAGGACCGCTGGTTGCCCTTGCTTGCATGCTGAGTGTGTCTGATCGCCTGCCTCATCAGGTGCCCGTCAACGAGATGACCGACGTGATGCGCGTGCGCGTCGACGCCAAGAAGAAACCGCTCCAGCGCAACTCATGGGTGCGCATCCGGCGTAACGACGAGTACAAGGACGACCTCGCACAGGTGGTCGACCTTGACAATGATGCCAAGCGTGCCAGGGTGCGCCTAATCCCACGGCTGCGCGTGTACGTCACGCGCGGCCTCGACGACGACGACACGGGCGCGCGCACGATGCGACCCCCGGCCAAGCTCTTCATCCCTGAGGAGATCGAGCGCTTTGGTGGCGAGTGCTCGCAGTCGACGCGCAATGGGCGGAAGCACTTCAACTATGATGGCAACGAATTCGAGGATGGCCTTCTGCTCAAGTACTACTCGGTGCGCAATCTGCGATGGGGCGACGAGATCTCGCCCTCGCTCGCGGAGTTCGAGCGCTTCAAGGCCGGGCTTGGCGAGCATGCCGAGGAGGAGCTGCTCGCGGCGGTGCAGTCGACGGACCTCGCGCCGAAGGAGAGCTTCGCGCCGGGAGACATCGTCAAGGTGCGCGAGAACTCGGACCTCAAGCACATCGTGGGCGTGGTCCAGTCGATCAACGGCTCGACGGGTGCGGTCGTCATCATGCCCACCTCGACCGACGGCCTCTTTAAGGAGAAACTCTTCAAGAATGGCCTCTCCTTCCAGCCGGAGCAGCTCCAGAAATGGTTCAAGATGGGCGACCACGTCAAGGTGGTGGGCGGCACGCGGCACGTGGGCGAGACCGGCCTAATCGTGCGCGTCGGGCGGACGGCGGTGACCGAGGGCACCGAGCGGCGCGCGGCCGCACCCGATCAGCTGTACATCTTCTCGGACCTGACGCAGATGGAGATCGTCGTGCCCGCCGCGCACGTGCAAGAGTGCTCCGATGTCTCGTCCGGTCTAGAGACGCTCGGCCAGTACCAGCTACATGACCTGGTGACGCTCGATCGCACGGGCGCCGGCGTGATCATCAAGGTCGAGCACTCGTCCTTCAAGGTGCTCTCGACGACCAATGAAGAACTCGCGATCGATCACGCCCAGATGGGGCGCAAGAAGAGCTCGCGAGGAGCCGTGACGCTCGGGGCCGACCAGAAAAAGCTCGAGGCCAACTCTCCAGTCAACATCATCGAGGGCGCGCACAAGGGGCAGGCGGGCATCGTGAAGCATGTCTTCAAGTCCTTCCTCTTCGTGCACGATGTCAAGCGCAAGGAGCAGAGCGGCATCATGTGCGTGCGCTCGCGCCAGTGCGTGCTCGCCGACGGCTCCGATTTCAAGCCGACTGTGCAAGGCTACGAGTCATCGGGATCGGAGATGGACGACGGTGGCGGGGGCGGGGGGCGTACCTCGTTCGTGCCGCAGTCGCCCTCGCACTCGGGTGCCTCCGCCTTCGGGCAGGCCATTGGCGGCTTCGGCGGCGGCGGTGCCTTTGGCAGCGGCTTCGGTGACGATGGCGGGCGCGGCAAGGGCAAGGGCGGCGGGCGCGGCGGCGGGCGCGGGCGCGGGCGCGGCCCCGACCCGCTGGTGGGCAAGATCGTGCGCATGACGCGCGGCAGTTGGAAGGGCTACCATGGCACCGTCAAAAAGGTCGACGAGAAGAACGCCCTGGTCGAGCTCCAGGGCAAGCAGAAGATGGTGACCGTGCCCAAGGACGCTCTCTTCGAGTTCTCGAGCGGCGGCGGCGGCGGGGGTGGCGGCGGGGGCGGGGGGGGCGGCGGGGGCTTCGTGGCTTCGTTCGGTGCGCGCTGGGCAGACGGTTCTCGCACGCCCTCGCACGATTCCGGCCCCAGCGGGCTGCGCACGCCGCTGCGCGCGGACGGCTTCCGTACGCCCATGCACGACTCGTTCGGCGGCTCGCAGACGCCGATGCACGACGGCTCGCGCACGCCGATGCACATGGGTGCCTTCGGCTCGCAAACGCCGCTGCACGACAGCTTCGCCCCGGGCACGCCCATGCACGATGGCTCGCGCACTCCGCTCCACGGCACCTCTGTCTGGGATCCGGCCGCGCGCACGCCCGCGCACCGCCCCGAGACGCCCAAGTACGAAGACTCCTTCGCGTCAGAATGGGCCAACATGGGAGGCTCGGGCAGCCAGTCGCCCTTCCACTCGGGCCAGGCAGCCGGCAAGGGTGCGGACCTGATGGACGCGGGCTATGGCACCTTCATGGGCGGGCTCGGGGGCGGGCTCGCCTCCAACCCTTTCCTAGACACGGGGAACCCCTTTGCCATGTCCTCGGACGCGAGTCCATTTGGCAATTCGACGCCGATCGGCTCGGACTTTGGGAAGCTCCCATCGATCGCGGGCTCCTCCTCGACGAACGTCGGCTCGAGCCAGTGGACGCCCACGTCGCCCGCCGGCTCGACCAACCCGAACGCCTCGCCTTTCCCCGCCCACGGCGGCGCGGGCGGTAACGATGAGCCCACGCTGCCCGACAACATCCGGGTGAAGCTGCTCACCGACGGGCGCCAAGGCACGATCGCCGAAGTCGACGGCGCCTCGTACGGCATCGAGGTCGAGCCGGGCGAGCCACTCATCAAGGTGCGACGCGAGGAGATCGAGGTGGTGCGCCCCGCCAAGAAGGATCGGCTCGTCATCATCAAGGGCGAGCTCAGAGGGCACACGGGCACCCTGATTGGTATCGACGGCACCGATGGCATCGTCAAGATGACTACCAACTCGGACATCAAGATCCTCGACCTCAAGTCATGCGCCAAGCTCGCTGATGTGCTCGGCTGAGAAGGCGTGCTCAGCAGGCGCAGGCGGGAGCGGTGGATGTGAGCTCACTCGGCAGAAAAATCGGTCAGGCGCAGGGAGGCCCTGGCTCTCTACGGTCATGGCGTTCGGGCAGCAAGGCGGCGAGGCGCAACTGGCAGAAGTGCGATGCTTGATGCAGACGGTGGAGTCCATTGAGACTGCAATATCGTTCGGAGCTATATGTAAGGCGGGGGCGCCGAAAGTTACAGGACGGCGTCGCGTAAAAATGCCGTAGAGCGACGCGGGCCCGCGCGGGAAGTCGGCCCGCCCCCGCGCATCCCGCACCGGCACCCAATGACGTCATGACGTGTGGGGCAGCGTCGATTCCGTTGCAGTTCCTTATCATATATCAATGCGTATATTTCGATCGATCACCGCGCATCTTGAGTCAGTCGCTCGCGCCGGTCCGACGAACGGTAGTCGGTAGGGGTAGCTCGTGAGTAATGCTTTTCGTCTCCGGTCATACGTCGCTCAAACACACTCAGTCTCAAGTTACGAGAGAGACACCGTTGAGACGCACCCACAGGCATATTAACTCCACGTCCCGTGACTCGCATCGGAACGCAACGCCAACGGCCGGCGTCGTACGGATCTACCGTGTAACGCTCGGTGCGGAAGCGGTCGAAACCCGCATACGCACGACACAGATCCAGCGGTCAAACCCGCATGACTCACCGTCTCCGCTCGACACACACTCTCACGACAGCTGCACATTTGTGTTTGTTTCACTCCGCACACCACTGACCGAACGAAGTACCAAGTCGTGTGTGCATTGACGCGGTCGACGCGGCACTGGCCGCGCAGCGGTGCATTTCAGCCGACAGCGCAACGAGCCATCGGCATCGCTCCATACCCCCCAACCCTCCAACACAACAGCCAAGCCAAACTCCATCCGTAGTGTGCGTGTACCAAGAGATTGCCGTCTCAGCATGTTCACGTATCACTTGACATACTTGTCAGTATTAGGCGTCGAAGTCGTCGTCGTCGTCGTCGTCGTCGTCGTCGACATCACGTCTCTTGGACGGACGCTCCTTCGAGGCGTCCAAAGAGAGGGCCGAGTTATGCCGCCGAAGAGCTATAGGCGCCGCGGCTTTGCGCGCCTCAAGCTGTTGGCGGCGTTCCTCGAGCTGCTTACGCTGCTCAGACATTGGACGCTCCTTCTCCGCAAGGCTCGAGAGTGCAGAGTTCTCTCGAGTAAGCAACGCCGCCGGCGTAGCGGCAACCGCCTCGGCGGTGGCCGCAACCGCCATGCGCTTCGCCTTGCGCTCCTCTAGTTGACGGCGTCGCTCCTCGAGCTGCTCGCGCATCGAGAGAGTCGTCGATGATGAGCGCTCGCTCTCGGCTGGCAACTCGGGCGCCGCCGGCGCCTCGGCCGGCGCCTCAAAACGACGCCGACTCTCGGGACGCTCCTTGTCTGCCGAGCTAGACAGAGCCGAGTTCTGACGCGCGAGGGCAGCAGGTGGAGCTGGCGCAGCCGCTGGCGCAACCACCTCGCGACGCGAGGCGGGCCGTTCCTTATCCGCAGATGAGTACGTCGCAGAGTTGTCACGCGAGAGGACGAGCGGGTGTGCTGGCTTGTACTCGGTTGCACTCGCTTGCAGCGCCAGGCGCTCAGCCTTGCGGGCTTCCAGTTGACGGCGCCGCTCTTCAAGCTGCTCGCGCTGCGTGCTGGCTCCAGAGCGCTCACTGTCGGCTGGCGTCTCAGGCGCAGCCAGGGCCTCAGCAGGCGCCTCAGCTGACGCCTCAGAACGACGCCGGCTCTCGGGGCGCTCCTTGTCCGCCGAGCTAGACAGAGCCGAGTTCTGACGCGCGAGGGCAGCAGGTGGAGCTGGCGCCGCCGCTGGCGCAGCCAACGCCGACTCGCGACGCGAGGCAGGCCGTTCCTTATCTGCAGACGAGTGCAGCGCCGAGTTGTCGCGTGAGAGATTGCTTGGGGGCATGAGCGGCTGTGCTGGCTTGTACTCGGTTGCACTCGCTTGCAGCGCCAGGCGCTCAGCCTTGCGGGCTTCCAGTTGACGGCGCCGCTCTTCAAGCTGCTCGCGCTGCGTGCTGGCTCCAGAGCGCTCGCTGTCGGCTGACGTCTCAGGCGCAGCCGGCGCCCCAGGACGACGCCGGCTCTCGGGGCGCTCCTTGTCTGCCGAGCTAGACAGAGCCGAGTTCTGACGCGCGAGGGCAGCAGGTGGAGCTGGCGCAGCCGCTGGCGCAGCCAACGCCGACTCGCGACGCGAGGCAGGCCGTTCCTTATCTGCAGACGAGTGCAGCGCCGAGTTGTCGCGTGAGAGATTGCTTGGAGGCATGAGCGGCTGTGCTGGCTTGTACTCGGCCGCGCTTGCTTGCTGCTTCAGGCGCTCAGCCTTGCGCTCCTCTAGTTGACGGCGCCGCTCCTCGAGCTGCTCGCGCATCGAGAGAGTCGTCGATGATGAGCGCTCGCTCTCGGCTGGCAACTCGGGCGCAGCCGGCGCCCCAGGACGACGCCGGCTCTCGGGGCGCTCCTTGTCTGCCGAGCTAGATAGAGCCGAGTTCTGACGCGCGAGGGCAGCAGGTGGAGCTGGCGCCGCCGCTGGCGCAGCCAACGCCGACTCGCGACGCGAGACGGGCCGTTCCTTATCCGCAGACGAGTGCAGCGCCGAGTTGTCGCGCGAGAGCGTGCCAGGTGTTGGCGTCGCGGGCTCTGAAGCCGCCGAGGCCGAGGCCGCCATGCGCTTTGCCTTTCGCTCCTCTAACATGCGACGACGCTCTTCAAGAGCCATCTTCTGCGACTGGATCGAGTCCAAAGCAGAAGAGCGCGCGCTCGAGAGCTCCTCACCTGGCGAGGACTCGGGTGCAGATGACGCCCCAGGACGACGCCGACTCTCGGGGCGCTCCTTGTCTGCCGAGCTAGATAGAGCCGAATTCTCGCGAGCCAAGGCCACAGGTGGTGAGGACGGGCCAGGCACGGACAGAGTAGGAGCGGAGGGCGTGCGGCGGCTCGAAGGGCGCTCTTTCGAGGCCTCTGACCGCTCAGCACGAAGTTCGTCGCGCTCGCTATTCGTGGCGTTGGAAGCTGGAGAGGCTGCCGCCTTGGTTGATATCTTGGCCTCGCGAACCGATCTCCGCTCCTCGAGCTGCCGGCGGCGTTCTTCCAGGTTCTGGCGTTGAGCGGCGATGCTGTCGGCAACTGACGAGCGCGAGCTAGAGGCCGACGAGGACGTCTTGCTAAGCGAGCTATCTTGCTTCTCGGCCCTGGCCGCCTTGCGACGCTCAAGCGCCGCCCGACGCTCCTCGATGCTCGAGCTGCTGCTGCGTGCACTGGAGCTGCCGATGGGGCGCTCGGGGCGCTCCTTGTCAGCAGACGACATGAGTGCGCTGTTGTCGCGCTGCAACGTGGCAGGTGGCGTGGGGCGCGCAATCTCGCCGCCGAGAGGCTTCGCCGGCGGCGAAAGGGCTGACGAGGACAAGCCGCGGCGCCCTGACTCGGGGCGCTCCTTCGACGCTGCAGTACGCTCCGAGCGGAGCTCAGTGCGCTCGCTCTCGGGGCCAGTAGCGCGCTCGATTGCGGAGGCCATTGCGGCTCCGGCAATGGTTTTTGATGCACGGCCAGCTTGACGCTCCGCAAGCTGGCGGCGGCGTTCCTCCAAAGCCGCGCGCTGAATCTCGATGTCTCGCTGAGTCTTGGACAGGTGATCGACATCCTGTGTCATCGCCGACTTGGGGCCGCCGAGGGTGACAACCGAATCCGGCTGGGAGCCCCCATCGCGTAAGACTGGCTTGCGCGACGGACGCTCCTTGTCAGCCGACGAGTAGAGTGCCGAATTGTCGCGTGAGAGCGTGGCCGGACCCCCAAGCTTGACTGTTGCCACCGGGGCCGTGGAGCCATCGCGCAGCACACGACCTGGGCGCTCCTTGCCGCCATCTTCGTCGACCTCGCGATTTGGCCGCACAGCCTTGCCCTTCTGCGCCGCATTGGTGAGCATCTGCGCCGCAAACTTGTGTTTCATCGCCTCCGCCAGCTGCTGTTGCCTCTTGGCGGCCTCCTCGCGCTGAGCCGGCGTCATGCTCGCCTGCTCATCGCGAGCTGCAACACGTGCAGCTTGGCGAGCGGCGAGCTGCTTGCGGCGCGCCTCAATCCGCTTAGCCTGCTCGAGACGTCGCTGCTCAATACGCATCGCCTGGTCCTCGGCGAGCTTCTCGATCACGTCTGGCGTAAGTTTGTTGAGAGCCGCGGAATCCTCCGGCAGGGCAAGATCGCGTGACACGTCTGACCACATGCTCTTGGTGTTCTTGGTGCCTTCGCCGTCGTACCTGAGCTCGTCGGCCATGTTCGTCCAGACGGTCGCGGCCGACTTCTTGCGACGCTCATCGTCATCGCCGCCCGAAGTCTTGTCCTCTGAGAACTTGAACGACGACGCCATGTCGCCCCACCTGGCAGCTGAGCGGTTGGAGTACATGTCGGATCGCGAGGAAAGCCCGCCGGTCGGCGAGACCTCGGGGGGCATCGGGAAGTTGCCCTTGCGGAAGTATGGGGACATCTCGTCCCCAAGACTTGCATCGAGTGGACTTCTCTGCTTGAGCCAGGATGGCAGCTTGGCATTGGCATCGTTCTCGTCGGGAACATCGAGAGAAGGCGGATGCTTGAAGTCTTGAAGCTTGTCGGAATCGTTGGCGCCGCCGAAAGTGCCCCTCTTCTTCCGCTTCCTTGCAGCATAGCCCATCCCGAGGGAGATGGTGACCGCCGCTCCCGCACCAATTGCAGCAGAGCCCAGCCAGCTTCCTTCGCTCTGGGGGGGGGGCGGGGGGCTGGGAGGAGACAGAGGCGGTGGCGGCGGCGGCGGCGGCCGTGAAGGCGGAAGACTGGGCGGTGGGGGCGATGGGGCAATGATAGCCACAATCTCGAGCGTGACTGGTGCCATCGACAACACTGGAACGCCGAGCGCAGCAGAGAGGCTGGCGGGATTCATCGCTTGAAGGGTATCGCGTGCGGCAAAGGCAGCCATTGGGTTCGCTGGAGCGATCACCGCCGAGACACTCAGGGAGCCTGAAGCTGTCTGAAGCTCACGACGCTGCTGATCGGACTTCGGCTGCGCCTCAGACTCTACAGATGCAACGTCAGGCTCACCGGAGAGCATACGCCGAGCGGCCGAAACAGTGACAGTGATGTCGCTGGGCTGGATGCCTGCGAGCGTATTCGCAAGGTTGTTGACATACGCTTGGTTGTCAAAAGTCTCGACGGTACCTGCAATGGTGGTGACTAATGTGATGGTTGGCACGTAGTGGCCGCCAGGGGTCGCAGGTGGGGTACTTGGCGGCGGAGATGGTGGCGGCGGTGACGGAGGGGGAGTGGGTGGGGGCGACGGAGGTGGTGGGCTCGGTGGTGGGGTAGAAGGCGAAGGTGGAACCGAGGGCGGTGGGCTGGGGCTTGGAGGTTGTGGTGGCGGCGGCGAGGGCTCTGGTGGAATTGGAGACGGAGGTGGAGGTGGCGATGGTGGTGGCGATGGTGGCGGCGACGGTGGCGGCGACGGCGGTGGCGACGGCGGAGGCGATGGAGGCGGCGGAGACGGTGGGGGCGGTGAGGGTGGAGGCGACGGTGGCGGAGAGGGCGGCGGTGACGGCGGGGGCGATGGCGGGGGCGATGGCGGTGGCGATGGCGGCGGGGACGGAGGTGGAGAGGGCGGTGGAGATGGTGGCGGAGGTGTCGGCGGCGGTGGTGACGGTGGCGGAGGCACGGGAGGCGGTGGTGACGGTGGTGGA
>Ga0210243_100663_pt1 | contig 28947 bp, 13 predicted proteins | sample ChrtobMeP5a_32mM_FD_155461 | JGI IMG/M metagenome (GOLD analysis project Ga0210243, IMG submission 155461) | Chrysochromulina tobin associated microbial communities from unialgal haptophyte culture, Seattle, Washington, United States - P5a_32mM | ecosystem: Host-associated > Algae > Haptophytes >...
GTTGGGCGGCTTGAGCACGACGGCGCGGCAGCCGTAGCGGGCGAGGTCCATGATGGCGGGCAGCTTGTGAGTGAGGCGCTGGAAGGGCGAGATCTGCGGGTCGGACGACGAGGTGCCGGTGTCGCCGATCAGGCTGTTGTGCCAGTCCACAGCGTAGCGGATGAGCCACGGCCACTCGAGGACGGTCGCGTTGGCGGAGTGCAGCAGCGCCGCGGCCGTCTCGCTCACAGCTCCGATGGCCCGCTCGGCGATGCCGTTGAGGTCGTGGTCGTGTGGGGCGCTCGTGTAGTGGTGGAGGCTCGCGTCGGCCCGAAACTCGTTGAACGCGTTCGAGATGAGCTTGCCCTCGCGGTCGCTCATGATCGTGCGGACGGTGGGGCGAGGGAGCGGCTTGCCGTCGGCGTCGAGGCGGGTACCGACGATCGCGTTGAACTCGGCCACGACGCGCTTGACGGCGTCGAGCGCCTCCGACTTGTGGCGCAAGCACTGCGTGAAGATGTAGCGAGTGTGTTCGTCGACGGCGATGAGCGCGTACTGGTAGCCACCGTACGAGCGCGCGAACTCCTTGAGGTCGATGTGCAGGGTGCCGGGCTCGGTGCAAGGCTCGCGTCGACCGGAGTGCGCGGCGGCCTTGATGCGAGTGGCCGCGCAGTCGAGGCACGTGGGCTGAACCGCGGCGCCGAGGTTCTTGGGGCCGTCCTTGGACGCGTGCACGCACGCCTTGATCTTGTGGATACCGCCGTGATTGCGCCGATGCATCAGCGCGCCGATCTGCACCCCGGAGAGCTTGGCGAGGTGAGAGGTCGAGCCGACCTGGTGGAAGCCGAGTGACGCGAGTGCCGTCTGAGGGGCAGGGGGCGGCGCACAGTGCGCCGCGGCGGCGACATGGGCGCAGGGCACCGCGTTGATGGTGGACAGGGGCCGCGCCGGGTCGTAGGGGATGAGGCCCGACTGGTTCGGGAGGACGAGCGCGTTGATGTCGCAGAAGCGCGCGTCGATGCCCTGCTCGTTCCACAGCTGCTTGACCGAGAGGAGCGAGAACTTGAAGTCGGGCACGCAGCGCACGTTGGTGAAGGTGAGCTGAACGGTGGCGCCCTGCTTGTCGCGCACGATCACGGGAAGGTCGCCGATGGCCTCGCACCTTGAGATGTTGCCGTTCGCTTGCGAGTAGATCTCGTCGCAGGGGCGACGGTTGGCGAGCAGGTGAAGGTGAGGCGTGTTACTGCCGGTGCAGCCGGAGTCGGGGTGGAGCTTGAGGATGCCGATCGGCGACGCCGGATGCTTGCTGGCGGCGCCGGCCACGAGGGCCTCGAGGGCGGCTGGGTCCCGGGAGGACTGCCGGAGGGCCTCGTCAGCAGTAGCGCCCTGCGGCATCCATCTGCCGTAGTATGGCAGGTCGATGCGCGTGACGTTCGTGCCATGGGCGACGGCAACGGCGCTGTGGTAGTCAGAGGCAGCTGGACCGATGAGGAGAGCTGATGCGAGAAGGGCCAAGGCGACAAAGATAGGCGCCGCGCGCCGAAGGCGTGTGAGGGCCGAGGCCGCGGACGACGAGCTCCGAGCGATCCAGATGGCGGCCGTCGATCGGCCGGTGGCGGGTCCGAGGGAGCAAGCTCCGTTGATGAGGCCGATCATCGGTGTGGCAATCACGTACGCAAGGCCTCGAGTAACATCTGCGGGCTGACGTCTGGCGACGGCTGCGAAGGCTGAAGGCCAGAGCACTGCGACGGTAAAGACGGTGGTGACGAAGGCCAACAGGACATGGTACGCGGCGCGAGCGATGAGCCCCTCGGAGATCCGATGAGCGACCGAGGACAGGGCGTCGGAGCGGAGGGCAGCGTCGCTGCCAGGGTCACCGTCCGCTATGGGGCCGTCGATGGCATGGATGGAGGCCGAGGTGGGCGCAGCGAGCGTCCCTGCGACCAGCGCAAGGAGGATAATGCCGATGGCCGAGGCGGCGAGCCACTGGATGGCCGGCGGCCCAGCTGCCAGGCGCTGACGGCGACGAGCGTCGAGGACGGCTGCCATACGCGTGGCAATGAGTAGCGGAGCCATCGCCGCCCGCGTCGCATCGTCGCGCGAAGGGTCGGCGGGTTCGGCGGCGGGATCGTCGGCGGGTTGTTCGGCGGACTCGGCGGTTTCGTCGGCGGGCGACCCCTTTTGTGCCCCCTCGGTGGGCGGCGGGGGGCAGGCACCTGCCCGGCGGGCCTTGAGACGCCGCCACCGTACCTGGATGGTGTGGGCCGAGTGATCGCGCTTGACCTCGACGCAATCATGGATCACGAACATGAGCTGAACGTCGTCGTCGAGTAGCTCTCGATCCATTGGGTCCAGCCCGAGGAGCATGCCTGTGACGATGCACGCCCAGAAATGCGGCAGGAATTTGAGCACCCGCGAGAAAAGGCGCTCGTCGGGGTTGTCGGCGCACTCCTCGCAGCGCGGGGCCGGATCAGGTTCATCGTCGGAGCTCGCGCTGTCGGCGGTATCGGTCTCGTACTGACGGGCGCAGGTGCCCGAGCACCCGGGCACGAAGTCGGGGCAACGGGTGTTGCTCGGATCAAAGTCGGCGGTGACGATCCCAAGAGCGGTAGCTAGGGAGAGCTCGTCAGGGGATGGCTCGACGAGCTGCACGACGCCATCAATGACCTTGGTCTTAGCAACGTTGGCGGAGTGCGCGGCCTTCGCGGTCTCGCTCCAGTGCACGACCTTCGAGGGCGCGGCGGAGTTGAAGAAGCCGGAAAGTTGGGCGAGGAGGGCGCGCTCGTCGATCGTGTGATCACCGGAGATGGTCACCGCGGTCGTGGCGTAATCCCCTCCGCCAGCGGACACGAGAGCCGATGCTGGTGCGGCCGCCGGCGCGACGTCGGCTGCCAGGGCAGTCTTGGCCTTCTCGGCGTCCCTCTTGGCCTTGGAGGCATCGAACCAGGCTTTCGTCTTTGGGTCGGTGCAATCGCGGTAGAGGTGCTTGCCGCCGCACTTGCACACGTCCATGCCCTCGACCCACTTGAGGAGCTCGCCCTTCTTGCTGCCGTCGGGGCGGCGGGGCGGCCTGGTCTTCTTGGTCTTCTTCTCGTCGCCGGGCTTGTTCTTGGTCGGGTCGCGATCGGCGACGGTCGCGTCGCCGGCGACGAGGCCGAGCTGCTTGGCGCCGCCGGAAAGGGCGGCGAGCTTGGCGCGCGCTGCTCTCGTGCGGAGGATTTCCTCGATGAGCGCGACGGCATCGTCCATGTTGGAGGGCGCGCTGGTGCCCAACGCGGTCATCCGGAGCTCATACTGCTCGCAGATGTTGGGGTCGACCTGCGCGAGCTGGTTGATGATCTCGAGCCTGGTGCCGTCGGTCTGCTGCTTCCTCATCTTGCTCGGCAACATGGCCTCGAGTTGTTTGTACTTCTCGACGAAGGCCGCGAGATTCTCCGCGGTGATCGGGGCCCCGTGGAGCTTGTTGAGGACATGGGCGTTGAACGTCGCTTCCACGAGGGCCGTGTCAGCTGGCTTGGCCTTGGTGGACTCCGTGCGGAGGAGGTTGAGAAGGGTCCGGCCGCTGCCCTTGGCGGCGGTACGGAGGCGCCCGGCGATGGTCTCGTTGGGGATGATGCTGAGCACGGTCTTGAGGAGCTTGTTGTCCTCCGCCTTGCACATCTCGGGCGAGACGATGAACTGGGTGTCAAAGTCGGTCGGCTTGGTCGTCACCTCGGCGAGCGTGTTCTTCTTGCCGGCCGGGGTCGCGTTGTACTTGGCGACGCTCTTCGCGGCGGATTCGTACGGTTCTGCGAACGAGCCCACGCCTGCCGCGTAAGCCGGGTCGGTGAGAAATGTTGCGGAAGTGAAGGAATCGACGGCAACCTTGCCATTGCGCAAGAGGACCGCGCCGTGCGTGAGGAGCGGCTGGAAGAGGCCGTTGTTGATGAAATGCTCGTCGAGGGCCTCGAGGATGCCCGTGAGCTCGGCGGGATTGCCCGTGTAGAGGATGGGCTCGCCGTTTGAGTAGGTCGGTGTTGACGGTGACTCATGGTCGTGCGTCGTTGCAGCGGATAGCGTTGACATTTTCGATCGGTCGAAGTTGGATGGGCAGGAGGTAGTCCGGACCACCACCGCTACCACGTGGGAAAGAGTGACTACTTGAGTAGTAGTGAGTAACCTTAGACGTCGCACGCGGAGTGCGCAGAGAGCTACAACAAACGAGCAGCCCCCGACTCACACCCAAGGAAGAAAAGCGCGCTCGCGGAAAGCGATCGCAATTCCCCTAAGTGAAAGGCGAACGCGCGCCCGATTAGGAAATCGGAGCGCGGTGCCACGCTCCGGGGGCCGCAAGCCAGGACAAGGGCCACACACAGGGGGCACACACTAGCACAAGACGGTAGGGACCATCTGACAGGGCAGCCTCAGGATAGCCTCAGGCATTTCCTTCGGACGCGGTCTGCTCGTCGGCTTCCACACGGCTCGCCTTTTGGATGACGATGCGCAGGCTGAGCACCGTGCCAGTGGCAGTATCCAAGGGGACGCAGCAGGCACTCCCCTTCCTCCTGTCGCACATCCTATTCTGCCACTCCGCCCGCGACGACGCGCAACTCTTCCGTGGCGACCCGAACCTGTGCATGACCGGCGCGAGTGTCAACGGCAGCACGCACTTCGACGGGCACGACGCGCTGTGGTCGCACTTGCAGAAGCCGCTCTCGTTCTGCATCTGCACGGCGGGCGTCGTGCTCTATGCGCTGCTCAAGCCGGTGCCGGCTCGCGCGCCAAAAGCGAGCTCCAGCACGAGTGCCACCGCGACGGCGCCCTTGGCCGCCACAGAGCTCGCCGCATACGAGTGAACACCCGATGGTCGAAGGGCACACATCTGGAATTGACCCACATCGTCCCCCCCTGTCTCGCATCACTCTGAAGAATCAACCGCGGAACGCGGATTCGGATGTTTCAAGTACTTAAGAAAAGCAATCATCTCACGCACGCGGCATACACTCGTCCAACAACAGAAAATGGTTCCCTTAGGGTAGGCTAATAAGTTGTCTACGAACTTGAGAGCGCAGGCCGTTACGGGCGGGAACGGGGTACAGGCGCTACCGGGCTGCAGCGCGTGTGAGGCTCAGGTCGTGGTCGGCTGTAGTTGGTATTGTGCAGCATCGGCCCATTGCCGCCCCGTCCGCCGGGTCGTCGGGCACCGATAAATGCGCCGTCGACGCCGTCGTCCCACGTGGCGAGCGCCGCGAGCGCCTGCAACCACCGTCACGACCAAGTCCTGCTCATGGTCCAGAGGTGCAGCTCGCCGTGCGTCGCATATAGATACGCTCTCGCGCATGTCAGGTTGACGCTGAATTTGTGCGGGCCCGCAACGCCGTGCGGGGCCCCACGCAGCGAAGAACCGGCTTGGGGAAGGCACTCAAGAAGGCGTCCTTGTAGCACGCGTTGGCGTGCGCGACGAAGTCGGTCCACAGTGCGTCACGGAGCGTAGCACGCACCTGCTTGGGATTGCGCGTGAGCAGCCTAACGCTGTAATTCTCTCGCTTGCGCGCCATCTTGGACAGTTGGACCGGTTGGGCGGGCTGGTCCGCACACGCAGGCGATGAGCCGGCACCCGTGGGCGGCGGTCGTGCCGGGGCTTTGGGCGCCAGCCGTCACAGATCGATCGGGAATCCCGGCTGGGCGGCGGTTCGGAGGGCGTCCCCGGCGTCGTCGTTGAGCTCGTTTTGACACGAGCTCCAGAGCATGGAAGACCTGAGCGGATGTCTGGAAGCTCGCGATTGGAACGCGAATGGAAGGCGAGCATTTTTGCCTCGACGGTTTTCCCGAATGGAAGGCGAGCATTTTGCGCGACGGTTTTCCACTTTTCCTGCGTTTTCCGAGTTGGGCGCTCGCTTTGCGTAAATTTTTCAGCACCCTATTGAAAACGCCTTTTAAGGCAGCTGCCAAATTAGGAAATATCTTCACAAACCCCAAAACAGCGATCCACACATGTTCACAGTGCTCTCGCAATCATTTTCTACAGCTGCAACACAAATCCACTCCGGTCCTTCACCGCGTCTCGCACTGCTTTTTCCCCTGCATCTCCCATTCTGTTGATCCGGATGTCCAGTTTGGTCAGGACCGCGTTGACCTTCAGCGCCTCGGCGATCGCGATGGCACCCTCGTCCCAGATGCTGTTGCCTTGGAGGTGGAGGTTCTTCACCACCGCGTTGACCTTCAGCGCCTGAGCGATCGCGGTGGCTCCCTCGTCCCCGATGCTGTTTTCCCAGAGGGAGAGGGTGGTCAAGACCGCGTTGACCTTCAGCGCCTCCGCGATCGCGATGGCTCCCTCTGGACCGATGTCGTTGGAGTTCAGGCCCAGGGAGGTCAAGACCGCGTTGACCTTGAGCGCCTCCGCGATCGCGATGGCTCCCTCCGAACCGATCTCGTTCCCGTCCAGGTGCAGAGTGGTCAAGACCGCGTTGACCTTCAGCGCCTCCGCGATCGCCTTGGCTCCGTCTTCGCCTATGGAGTTGCTGCCCAACTCCAGCTCGGTCAAGACCGCGTTGACCTTCAGCGCCTCCGCGATCGCCTTAGCACCGTCGTTGCCGATGGAGTTGTAGTGCAAATCCAGCTTGGTCAAGACCGCGTTGACCTTCAGCGCCTCCGCGATCGCCTTGGCACCATCGTCGCCGATGTCGTTGACCCGGAGGTCCACCGAGGTCAACACCGCGCTGAACTTGAGCAGATCAGAGAGGACGAGGGCGCCGGAGACCCCAACACCTCTCAGGTCCAGCTTCGTCAGCGCGTCCGCGCGTAGCTTCTTGATCGGGATCTCCGAGAAGACCTCGAGAGATGCGCTCCTGAGGACTACTCTCGCGAGCTGCTGCGCCGCCTCCCCGTCGATGTTGTTGTTGGCGACGGAGAGATTTTCAAGCACCGGGCTGAGCTGAATCAGCTCGGCCAGCACAATGCCCTCGGTCGCCCCGAGACCCTTGCCCTGCAGGTCGAGCTTTGTCAGCTTGCCCGCGCGCAGCTTCTTGATCGGCACTCCCGAGAGCACCTCGAGCGACAAGCAGTTGAGCACTGCCTTTGCAAGCTGCTGCGCCTCCTTCCCGACGATGTCGTTGTTGGCGACGGAGAGACTTGTCAGCGCCGTGGTCTTCAAAGCAGGGGCAAGTGCCCGAGCATCCTCTGCATCGAGCTTGTTCTGGCTCAGGTCGAGCGTCCTCAGCTTGCCGGCACCGGCGACCACGGCCGCCAGCACATGCCGCACGGTCGGCGGGTCGCCGCCGAGCTTCTGCGAGAGGTCGAGCGTGCCGCCCGTCACCCCGGCCGCACGCAGCAGCCCTCGGCCAAAGCCGTCGCCTGGAATCTGGGCACCGAGCTGCACCGCGTTCGCCCACCACGCGGGCCACTGCCACGGCTGCGTGCCCGAGAGCTTGGTGCCCTCTTCGCACAGCGCCCGAGCGGCAAAGTACTCCTGGAAGGAGAGGTGCGACGACTGCAGCCGCAGCGGCTCGGACTGCACCAGGCTGAGCAGCGGCAGCGCGTCGACGAGCACGCGCTCGCGCACCGTGCGCAGCGCCGTACGCAGCGCCACCGACAGGCGCGCCTCGCACGCCGCGCGCACGGCGGGCGCCCTCGCCGCCATCGCGCGCTGGAGCACGGCCGTCTCGTCCGCGAGGCCCGAGGAGCGCAGGTCGTGGGGATAGAGCCAGCCGCTCTCCATGCCGTTGGCAAAGGTCACCTTGTACGGTGGCTCCCAACGAGGTCTAGTCTTGTCGTCGGTCGTGATCACGCCGCGCTTGCCCTTGTGCTCGCCCTCTTTCGTCACCTCGACATAGTGACCCATCTCGGCGCGGCCGCCAAAGGGCTCGAAGGGCATCGTCGCCGCCTCGGCCCGGATCTTTGCGAGCGCCTCGGGCGCCTCCAGGCCGAGCGCCGCCTCGTCGAGCTGCCGGTCCTCAATGAGGCGGCGCTGCGCAACGTGCGCCTCAAAGAAGATGCGCTGCAGCAACCGCAGGAGCTCAGCCGACGCGACGCCACCGCGCGCGAGCATCGCGTCCGACGCGGTCGCGTACAGCTCGGCTACCGTGGCGGGCATGCCAATGCCCTGCCGCAGCTCGTACACGGAGGCGACCATGGAGAGCATGAGCGGGTTGCTCGTCACCTTTTGGCCCTTGTCATCGCGCGGCACGGTGTCGCGCACGTACGGCAGCAGCGCGGCCGCGCGCTCCGCGCCGAGACGCTGCTCGAGCGCGCGCTCCTGCTGCGCGTCCGAGAGCGGCGCGAGCTCGAGGCGGCGGAAGGCGGCGAAGCGCGCCTCGTCGACGCCCGCCGGCCGCGAGGTGCAGAGCAGCACGTGGCCCTGCGGCGCGAGCACCTCGACCACGTGGAGCTCAATGTCGGCGCGCTTGGCGCCGGCCTCGTCGAGCCCGTCGAGGAGGAGCAGCGCCCGACGCGCCATCATCGCCTGACGCAGCATGCGGTAGAGCGCGGGGCGGCTCGCCTCGTGCTCGAGGCGCAGGTAGGCGTCAATGTAGTTCCACGCGGAGGCGAAGGCATCGGGCGCGTCGAGCAGCCGCTGCTGCAAGACCTGCACCTTGACCAGGATGGGCACGAGCTCCGTGTGCTCGTCTTGGAGCGCGAGCGTCACCACCTGCGACAGCAGCGTCGTCTTGCCGCTCGCGGGGCCGGCGGTGAGCAGCGCCGCGCGTGGCGCTTCCATTGTGCGGCCCTCGAGCTGCGCGCTGTGCTGCGCAAGCAACCATCCGAGCAGGCCGTGCGCGTCGCTGATGGCAGCCGCCTCCGCCTCTGCCGCAGCATCCCCTGTCACGCTGATGGCGACGCACTGCTGCAGCGCATCGAGCCGGTGGCCCGTGAGCGCGTCGGCAATGCCCCCGTGCTGCGCGCGCAGCCCCCGCCTCCACCACGCGCGCAGCGCCTCGAAGGCGACCTGCGGCAGCTCGCGCGGCGCGTGGTTCCACGGGTGCAGCGTCAGCGTGGCTGGTGGCTCGCCGCTGCCCTCCAAGAAGGTGAGGCCGTGGCAGAGGCCGTCGGCGCCGACCGTTGCCACGTCGGCATCGCGCCAGCCGCCGGCCGTACGCACGGTGAGCGGCTGGCCCGCGGCGTAGCGCCGGGCGCCGCTCGCGCCGCTGGAGCGCAGCGCCGTAGTGACCACGGCCTCGAGCTGCAGCCTCTCGACCGCCTCGCGCACCTTGCCGAGCGCGGCTTGGAGCTGCGTGCGATCGCCCTGTTTCTGTTCCCGGAAGAGCGCCGCCGCCGCGTCCACGCACGACTGCACGGCGCCGCCCGCCTCGCGCGCCGCGTGCGCTATGGCTTGGCACCGCACCACGCTGTGGGCAATCTCGCGCGCCCGCTCGCCCACGGCACGCAGCGCCGACTCCGACTCCATCTGCTGAGCATCGTCCGCCAGGCGGCGTGCGGGCTCGGCGAGGTCTCGAAGCGCACGCGCATCGCCGACGAACGCGGCCTCCCAGCCGGCAGCGGGCGGCCGCCACGGCAGCACCGCCTGGCTGCAACGGTCGTAGGCCAGCTCTACGTCGTCGCCGCCCGTGATGACGGCGGCGACGCGCCCCCCGGTCGCATCAACGACGCCAAAGCGCGGCCCGCCGCCCGCGTCCCGAGAGAGCAGCAGCAGCGGCTGTCCCTCGGCGAGGCGCAGCGGCGCGGCGGCGGGCGCATCGACCTGCGGCAGCGGCTCCGGCGGCGCGGCCGTCGCACCGTGGGTCGCGAGCATCTTGGGCAACAATCGCGCCAGCGCACCCGCAATCCGATCCACAAACTTCTTGTAAAGGTTGATGACCATGGCCTTGTCGCCCTTGCCGGTGAAGGTGGCTCCCTCGATGCGGGCTACCACCTCGGCGACGCGCGTCTCGAGCCGGCCGGCGCTCAAGTCGACGGGCTCGAGGGAGTGCCCGCTGCGGACCTGAAGCATCTTGGGCGGCAGCTTATCCAGCTCCGCCTTCAGCCGTGGGACGACGGACAGCCGCAGGATGAGCTCGCCGCTCACCGCCGACTCGAAGACGCACCAGCCGCGGCCCTCGTCGTCGTCGAGGCCGGCGTCGCCGTGCCGTCCATCGTACGAGCGCTCGTTGAAGAGCGTGTCCACGCCGCCGGCGATGTGCACGAGCTGCGCCGCCGCGCGCTTGGCCGCCTGCGCCGCCGCGTGCGTCGCGAAGCACACGATCGCACGACGCGCAATCTTGCCGAGCGTGCAGCTGACGATCTCGCCGTAGAGCGAAAGCATCCCCCTGATTTCTGCCTCGTCGACGCTCGGGGCGACGTCGAAGAGACAGAGCTTGCCATCGTACTCTCGCGGTCGCGGCGGCAGCTCCTTGAGCTGCAGCACGGTCGTGCCGATGGCGGAGGCATAGAGGCTGCCCATCTGCGGCGAGGACGCACGCACGGCGCGGAGGCCGACGGGGGTGGGTGGCATTCTCTCAGCGAGGCGGTGCAAAGGAGAGCATGAAGAGAGGAGGGGGGCATGACGTGGGGCGTTCCGGAGGAGCGTTCTGATCGCGAGCGCCTTACCACGCCAAGCCCTCTTTTGAAGGCGCGCTCCTGCTCATCGGTGCGAGGGCTGTGGTCACTGTTCTGGTACAGCGACGGGTAATCCCAGAAAAAGGCCTCGATGTCGGGCCGCTCTAAAAGGGCATGCCAAAAGGCCTGGATGCGGTGGCCGGTCGGGTCCGGGTTGCCCTGGGTGGGCCAGCCGAGAGAGAACGCGCCGACTGCGCGCCTGCCCTCGAGAAGGAGTCGCTTGGCCTCCTTGGGCGTCAGATGTGGCTTGATCCCGCCCACAGGCTTGAGGTCCTGCCGGCGGACGATGCGGTAGTCTGGCTGCAGGTCGAGCTGGGCTTTCAGCCATTTCGCGCTCACGAGCGCAATATCGCCGCGTCCGAGCACCTCCGCCAGGTCGCTGTCGAGCGCACTCAACTCGCGCTTCACCTCGGGGTCGATGCCGACGTGCTTGCGCTTGGGATGGCGCTTGCGACGCGAAGGCCTGCAGCAGGCTCCGAAGGGCCGAATAGCGTCGTCGTAGTCGTCGATGTCGTCGAGGTTCGTGTCGTCCCCGTTTTCCAAGGCATCGGGCCGCGTGGGGCCCATTGGGTGGCGGTGCGGCGGCGGCGGCGCCAAGTGAGAGGCAGCGGCAGACTCTGGCTTGAGCGTCGGCAGCTCAACCTCAGCGGGCGTTTCTGGGAGTGTCTGTTTCGCAGCCGCCAGCACACTGCGCGCGCTTGAAAGCGCATGCGCGGGAACGCTCGACGGTCCAGATGAAAGCGGCCCACGCGTCGAGAAGGCCATCACAATCGCGTTCAGCATGGAGTTGCCGACCTCGAGGATCGAGTTGTTGGTCTCAATCGCCGCCTCTGCCGGCATCGCCTCTGTCTGCGTCGTCGCTTCGGCCAACTCCATTTTGTGTTCACAACGGTGACCAAAAAGCGTCGAACGAAAACCATCATGACAATCGTGCACCGTCCGGAACTTGCGATGATTTCACGGGAGCTATCAAAAAGCGGAGCGTTTGTAGAGCCGGAAAAAGGGGCAATTCGTAAAAGGTCAACGGTCGAATTTGCGCATGCTTGCGTGCTAGTACTTGTATCGAATGTCTTATGGGGCACTTCCTCTTCCGGGTGGTTATCCATACTTTTTAACTGCGATACTGCGTGGACACTCAGGCCACGAGATAGTTTCCCGAGCCGGCCAGCAACCATGCGAAGCCTGTAAAAGGTTATTTAGCTTGAGGCCTTGAGGCCGAGGCCAGGCACGACCTTATCTCACCGTTCACGTTAATTTGCCATCTCGGCAAGACGCACAGCCACAGGTCCCGTGGAGACCCATCGTGGGGGGCGCAAAGCGCGGCACACACACACAGGACACACACTCGCGTGCCGCGCACGAACACAGACACCGGATCCACCAGAAGGAGGAGAGGGGCGGGAGTGTCAAGGTGGTGAGGGAGGAGGCCAAGGAGGGCCAGCTCACGTACACGGACCTTGCCCGCGCGAATGTATTGAAGGTGGGCTGCTGCGCTTCCGCCCCGGTCCCTCGCCGTACGGCTGTCGCTGGGGCCCACTCGCCATGCGACTGGGCGCGTCAGGCTCCCTGCTCCGCTTGTCGCGCCGTGCGCGCACCTCCCCCTGAGAGGCCGGTTGTGATTCCGCTTCCGACTGCAGCACGCTGTCGGATTCATCATCAAAAAGGGTGCGACGTTGCTTGCTGGGCCGAGGGCGCCGCGGGGCTCCTGGCCTTTGGGCGGGCTGCAGCCGGTACGCCGAGCGTGGGGGGGGCTCGCGGGCTCGCTTGCGAGGTGCACGGGCCGCAGGCTGCGCCGCGGTTGGAGGAATCCCTCCCGGGGCACACGCAGCGCAGAGATCGAGGGAGCAGGGTTCACACTCATACGCCCATGTCCCCTCGACCAGTGGTCTACGGCATTCACCATCGCAATTTCGAGAGGAGGGAGCCAGGGCGGAAGTGAGGCAGAAGCACATACTGTGTCCGCGTGGGCATCGGATGCGCGAGCGCGAGATTCCCACAGAGTCGTCTGTACCCACACAATCGAGACAGATGTCGAGGTCGCATCCGTGGCCTTCGCACATCCAGCGAGTGGTTCCCGGCCGGATTCTCGTTCCACACGGCCCATTGCAAAGAGGCTGGAAGCCGCCGCGGCCGCCGCGGACGGGGGCGGGCACAAGGAAGTGACCACGAGTGCATCTAAACCTGGGAGGTTGGGGTGCCCTCGAAGCGGTGGCTTCGGGCGGGGGTGGTTCGAAAGAGCTAGACTGGTTGCACCGCCTGGCTGCGTCCATCGCACCGACAGTGTAAGCCACCGTTGAGCGTTGGGTCCGGGTGACCGCAGCGGACTGGAGGCGGGCTGCTTCCGTGAGTTCCGCCTCTGCCGCGCGGGCTACGCGAGCTTGTTCCCGCCGAGCGGCGTGAGCGGCCGCCCGTGTCGCCTTAGCGGCTTGTCGACGCAGGCGAGCGTCGAGTGCGGCTTGCCTCCGAGCGTCTACGCGCGCCTGCTTCCGACGAGCGACTGTGGGGTCAGACCCAGCGTTCCGCAGCCAGACGAGTCTGCGTTGCTGCTTGGCGGCGCAAGAAAAGGCCCACGCGATATCCAGGGTGGTGTTCGATCGCGCATGACGCGCGAGTTTATAAAATGCCGTGAAGACGCTGAGCTCAGAATCCCAGTCGTCGTAAGCCCAATCTCCCGCCTCGCGCCCTCCTTCTCTGTCTGGCTCTGTAAAGGGCTTCCGAGTCCTGTCCAGCACCACTATGCCTGCCATGGTGGCCCAGAGTCGAAGCGCCCTGAAGCAGCGGCGAACGAGGCACGCTCCATCCCACACCTCCCGAAGGCCTCTCGAAGCCATCCACTTGGCTCTGGGGGCAGGCCTGTCAATGATGACGACGCGATCACGGTATGAGACGGCGGTGGTCCGAACCGCATTGACCTTCGTCGACGGACCCATGCGGGCCGTGCATGCAGCCTTCCGCCCCTCTCCAATGATGGCGACGATCCATTTAAGAAAGCCCCTCCCATATCCTAGCGCGAGGGTCCGCGCCGCCTCGGGTGATTCGACGATGAGCTGCGATCTCGGTGCGTCCGGTAAACCGAGCATGAACCGAAGGGCAGCGTGTTGTTCGCGAGGGCCAAGGCGATCGGCACCGCCGGAGAGGGCTGTCAAAGCGTAGTGTGCCTGCTGAGTGCCAAAGTCGCTTAGTCGATGAGCCAGCCAACCCATGGCTCGTGATCGGTGTTGCGCCGAGTCACCGATGCAGCACGTCGTGATGGTGTGCCACCTCGACTGCGGTGCTCGAGCAGGGATCGGCCGCCACAAGCCGGCCACTGTAACGTCCTGGGCAAGAAAGCATCCTGTGCAGGGGCAGGGAGCGTGCGTCTGGCACCACCATTCCCAACCTCCCTTTTGAGGACGATACTCTCGAAGGCGGTCGAGGTGCGCCTCGCCTGGAAGGACTCGTTCTAGGAGCCCTGCACCGAGGCGGTCAGCGAGAAGCCCACTGCGATCGGCACGCGCGTCGAGGATGCAATCAAATGTAGCTTCCGTGAGCAACCTGGCTTTGACCGGGGAACGGCGGAGGAGCGGCCAGGTATCGATAGTCTCGAGAAGAGTGAACGAGGATGCGCCCGCGAGCTTAGCCATCATGAAGGCGGAGCAAAAGTCAAAAGCAGCGCGGCCCACACCCCTCTTGACGCCAGCGACATGGCACTTGGCGTGGGCCGAGGGCATAAGGTCCAAAGGCAAGAGCGGGGAGTCGAGCATGAACTTTGCAGTGGCGTCTGCGGCCTCATTTGGGGTAACGCCATCGTGACTGTGAATATGCACGTAGAGGACCGCCCGCTGTCGTCGCTCGAGCTCGGAGATGTCGCCAAGTTCCTTGTCACGGTAGCGTGCGGCTTTGGAGGAGACCGTGCGCCCAGTGAAAGCGTGTCCCGCCTGCATACCACTCAGACAGTCCGTGACCACGACGGTGACAGAGTCCTTCGTGGCGGCGAGATGATCGTGAAAGGCGGCAAGTTCCGCCTCGTAGGAGTGGCGTTCAAAGGTGTCGGCGTAAACGTCCAGTTGTCCTCCGAGTACCGAGCACCCGGAGCTCCCTTGCGCAACGGCTAGGCATACCCTGCTGACCCTGACGGCGCCCGTCTCCTCGTGGATATCCTTGGACCCGTCAGTAGACACAAAGTGCGTGATCGGGTACTCGGACTCGAGTTCGAGGAGCTTGTCGAAAACAAAGAGGCATTCCTTCCTTTTGACGGCTTTGCGCGCCTTGTCGCAGACAAGCTGACATTCCCACCAGAACCGAGCAGCGAGCGGGCAGTCGGGGTGTGCAGGGTTGCCACGAAGCCGTCCCGAGTCATCAAAGCGATACGCAAGTCGTACTCGAGCGAGCCATTCCGGCCCACGGCCGACCCAAGTGACGTGAAATCCACCCTGTGTGCGCTGATTCCACGTACGCTCCTCGGTTGGGAGCTTGGAATCGTAAAAGAAGATGGCTCTGCGAGTCGCACCGTCCAGATCAAGTTGAGACGGCCCCGCCGTGCGCACGACCTTATCTATAGAGAATTGGTTCAAAAACACAGCGGGGAACCGGATAACGAGACAGACACACGAACCTCACAAACCCCTGTGCCTTTTCGGGGTTTTGGTTCCTCAAGTTCCGTCATTCTCGTGACCCCTCGGGAAATGCTTCGCATCCTCAGTTTCAAGCTCGTGCGCCGCCGCGCCTTCGGCCGTCGCCTCTGCTGGAGCGCCGCGGAAATCGAGGATGCCGCGATGCGCGCACCTCGGAGCTTGAGCGCCGCGGAGATCGAGGATGCCGCGATGCGCGCTCCACGGAGGCGCGGCGAGCGTGTCGACAGCGTCGACAGCGTCACGCTCGCTGACCGAGTGTTTCACCTCGAGCGCATGTCCAAGGCGGATATTGATCCAAAGATACTCGCGGAGGTGCGAGCGCTGCGGCTGGGTCGCATCAGGCACGGGGCGGATCAGAAGCGCGCCGATCAGCGGCGTATCACCATCGCACAGCAGCACATGGGCAACACGGTGCTGCTCGGCAAGACGAGCGTCGGCATGCACCACGAATGGGACCGGCTCAATCGGGAGAGTCTGCCCGAGGTGGTGCTGCTCGGGCACTCGAATTGCGGCAAGTCCGCGCTGCTCAACGCGCTCGCCGGCACGCACGCGCGCCACGGCCCCGCGCATGTGAGCCCCCGCGCAGGCTGGACGGCCGATCTGGGCTTCTACCGCATGAGGACCAAGGTGCCCATTACGGCGCTGGGCCCGAGCGCGCCAGCACGGCCCTACGCTGCGAGCGGCGAGGGCGAGGGCGAGAGTGCGGGCGCCGTCGTGGGCGCGGGCGAGGGTGCGCCACTCTCATCATATGCCGAGGACGCTCGACACGACGCTCGGCCACTCTCATCATATGCCGAGGACGCTCGACACGACGCTCGGCAACGCGAGCGCATGCGCGGCGCCCTGGGAATGATTCTCGTGGACACGCCCGGCTACGGCTTCGCGGTGGGGGACAGCCGGCAGCTCAAGGCGTGGGGCGAGCTGCTCGCCGACTATCTCAACAAGTCGGAGAGGCTGCGCCTCGGGGTACTCCTCATTGACTCCACGCGGGGGCTTTGCGCGGCCGACGTACGTGTCTTGCGGCGCGTGCTCAAATCGGGAGTACCGGTACTGCCCGGGGCTTCTCGAAGGCCCCTCCTGCTGCTGCCTGAGCGCGCCGGTGCTCACCACGACGCCCCCACTTCCCCACAGGTGCTGCCGGTGCTGACGAAGGCAGATCTGCTGCTGCCAGAGGACCTCGCGGCCTCGCACGCCGTCGTGAGCGCCCAGCTTGCCGAGGCCGCCCCCGCCGGGACGGGGGTGCGTGCGCCGCCGCCGATGCTCTCGGCGCATTTTCTGACCGGGGTCGCCAATTTATGGCGGGTGCTGCTGCGCACGCTCGCCGAGATCGAGCGAGCTGAGTTTGGGGCGCAGGAAGGGCGCCGGCGACGAGAGGGGCTGGAAGGGGCGCACTCGGTGGAAGACGAGGACGAGAGTGATGTGGGGAAGTGGGGGCGTCGTGGTGAGCACTCGGTGGACGAGGACGAGAGTGATGTGGGGAAGTGGGGGCGTCGTGGTGAGCACTCGGTGGACGAGGACGAGAGTGATGTGGCACGACCACCACATGGAGCCGCGGAGATGCACGCTCGCTAGACTCTGTAGACTGTACGTTGCACTGTGGCACCATGGCCAGTTGAGTCATTTGTCACGTAGTTGTGCGGTTCTACGGGCTTCAGCCCCGGGGCGTTGACCGCTGAGAGCGCAGTTAATTCTGATGTCCGTAAAATATCGTCAAGGGGTTGGAGATAGAGATCGATCACAATTGAGCTTCATCAGGGTAAGTGCGCTAATGGCGGACGATGGAGTGCTTCATCAGCGTAAGTGCCTCCGCCAAGTTCCGCGATCCTTCTCAGTGGAAACCGCGGAAGTCGTGGGGAGCAGGCGCGCACGTAGCGCTTCGCCGCCGCACGCTCTGCCACGGCCGACCCATGGGGCGGCGCGCGGGCGGACATGCAGGTGGCAACGCCACACCTGCGCCACATCTGGGCGTCAGCGTGCTTCCTCCGCAAGCCAAAACTGAGCTCATGCCCGATCGCCTCGGCGGCGACGCGGCCGTTCTGGTCATCAAAGGTTTCCTCAGCGAGGACGATATCGCTGTGCTGCACCGCCTCGGGCCGACTGGGGCACGCAAGGAGCATGACCGCTACGAGGGTCTCGAATTTTCGCACGACGTTTGGCGGTTCGAAAAGGCTCTCAAGACGGAGGATCCGTTGCTGCGACGAAAGGTGCTCGGCGCGATGCTGTTTGCCGACCGAGAGCTGTGGCGCAGCATCCCTACCACCGACGACAAACAGTCGCAGCTGCTGCACGAGGAGGTCGAGTATATTGTGTACGACGCTGACGCTTGCCGCGAGCGTGGTCTTGCACCACCGCATATCGGTCCACACGTCGACAACTCGAGCGCGGTGACCATGGTTGCGATGCTGTCGGAACCGGGCGCTGATTTTGACGGAGGCACCAACCTATTCGAAGATGGCCTCGGCGGTAAGATAGGCGACGGTCGTCACCGCGCCGTGCAGCCGCGCCGTGGCGATGCGCTGCTCTTCCGTGGCGAGCGCTGCGAACACTCGCTGACGGAAGTCACGCGCGGCGTGCGCCGTATCCTGCAGATTGAACTGTGTCGGAAGCGCGAAGGGTATCACTGATGCGATCGGCGCCGATCGGCCGATCGAGGTTACTGTCGTGGTTTCTGTTTCGTCACGTACCGGTAAAATACGGTCGCCACCCGCCCGATTCTCTCGGGACTCCCTTGTTCGAATTCCAGGCGCAGAAGATGGACAGTCCGCCACGCATGGAGAGCTTCGTCGCAGGGCGCACCCCCGGCGCGGTCGCCATGACGGTAGTCACGTTGCCTCTGCCTACCGACGATGCCTTAGCGGCCCCAGAGCTGCACGGCAAAGTCTGCCAAGTGGGTGCTGTTGCACTCGCATGCGGGCCGGTGTTGCTCCCTCCCATGCCGACAGAGCCGGCCCCGCAGCCTCCGCGCGCGGCGGCGCACACGGACGCACACGTACAGGACAACCTTATGAGAGCGCGAAACGCTCTCCTCAAGCGTAGTTCAAGCGCCGACGCTGACGTCCAGAAGACTGAAATGCAACGCAAGGCGCCAACTGCAGTGCAGTCAATGGGCGTATCTCGGCTCTCTCGTTCCATTGGAGCGAGGCAACTCTCTGCGGCACAATCCATGGGCTTCTCTCGTTCGTACCCAAAGCGAAATCGTGCCCCCACGACTGACTCCTCTGCCGCCCCGAAAGCCGGCAGCCCCACACCCAAAGCGGCGCAGCCGACCACACAGAAGCCGCCCTCTGCCAAACCGCCAAACCCGGACGGTGGCCTCCAGGCGGCAATCGAGGCGGGCGCATGGGTGGCCGAGGTGCTCGGCATAGCACCTCCCTCCGAAGCGGCCGACGTGGAGGGTCACCATGCGGTGCTGCATGCATGGCTACGCTCGGGCGAGCTCCTGTGCGAGCTCGTCAACAAGCTGCAGCCCGGCACAATCTCGCGCGTCTCCTCGAGCACCATGCCCTTTAAGCAGATGGAAAACATGTCAAACTACATCGAGGCATGCGTGGCGCTCGGCGTGCCCAACCAGGACTGCTTCCACTCCGTCGACCTTTTTGAGGGCAAGGACCTGCGCGCGGTCGTGCGCAACATCCATGCACTCGGACGCGTAGCGCAGAGCCTCGATTGCTTCAACGGGCCCATCCTCGGCGCCAAGATCGCCGAAAAGAAGGAGCGCGCCGCTACTCGTAGAGCTACCACGAGCCCTCAATCAGTAATCATCGAGTGCCCCGCCAGCCAAGAGCAAGAGGATGTGGACCCCCAAGGCCCGCAGACTCCCGTGCGAAGCAAGACGCTGACTGCGGCGCAATCCATGGGGGTCTCTCATCTCTCTCGGCCGAGAAGGAGCGCCCTCTCCATCATGCCTTCTTCGTACTTGCCGCAGATCGGCTTCTCCAGCTCATACCTGAAGCGCAAAATTGGCCGGGTGAAATTTGCTGCAGACGCTGCCGAGCCGCCCTCAGTGTGCTCGCCCGGACGTGCTCAGCGTGCACTTAGAAGAGCGAGGCTCAGCGTGCACCTCTCTGCCACTCAGTGGCAGAAAGGTGCACGGACGCCCTCAGACACTGACCCCGTCGCAGATCCACGAGAGGTAGCCATCAGGTACATCGTCCGCCGAGAGCAAGAGGATGCGGACCTCAACATTTGAGTGCTGAGTCACTGAGTGCAGGCCTCGTCCCTCGTCGTGCGGCTCGACCCTCGCCTCGGTGCGGAGCTCAAACACAAACAACCGGATTCCATAGCTAGAGTCGTAGACGCGAAATATTTACGTGAACCGAATTGAAAAAGTTGAGCTACCACGACACCGCCACCCCAGCGAAAAATGTACGAGTCCCGACCACGATAAGCATGGGTTTCGGGTTCGCCGTTTCGCGGAACACGTGAAGTGCCGGGTCGCGGCGCCCCTCCCCCCTCGCGCGTCGCGGGTCGGGTCGGCGCGTGCTCGACGGCCCCCCACATCGCGAACGCGGAACGGAAGCAGCAACCATGTCTCTATTCAGCTCGTGTCGAAGTTCTTGAAGTACTTGTTGATCTGCTTCTCGCCTAGCGGCGAGGAGCGTTCGTCCCAAGGATTGCGTATGGCATCGCCCTCGGTGCCGATGGTGAAGAAGATCATCGAGAGCAAATGGTCGATGCAACGGCTGACTGGTTGGGGCGGCTCCGCCCCCCAAAAGGTCGCCCGAGTCGTGAGGAGCGTATTGTATGCTGCGGGATCGTTGGCCTTCAAGTCATTCAAGTAGCGCCCCGCGCTTGATCCGCCAGGCTCCGCGCCGGCCTCGACGGTGGCGGCAGCGGTGGCAGGCGAATTGCCAGCTGCGATCAGCTCTTCGTAGAGCTCCCTGCCGAGATCGAGATCACATGCCGAGCTCGAGATCAGTGGAGGATTGCGAGGTCATCAGCGGCAATCCATCGAGCTCAGCGCAACCAGAGGCCACCCTCACCTGCCGAGCTCGAGATCAGTGGGGAGCGCCTTGAGAGCTGAGAGTCGGCACAAAGCCTCGAGCCAGCCTTCGAACGGCACGTGCTGATTCTTGATCGAGCCGACGGCCGAGTAAGGCTGCGCCACGACCATTCGTGACCACGTGAAGGCAAAGGCGACGTCGCGCTCGGAGAGGTCAGCGTTGATCAAGTCGAGCCGTTTCACAAACTTGGCCCAACTCTCGTATGTGAGCAGCCGTTTCGCAGGGCCCCGCTTCTCGCAAATGACCTCAAAGATGAGGCGTAGGTTCTCCTCGTGACGCTTGAGCACTTGATCGGTGGCCTCGCAGTAGCAGTGCTGCACACGGAAGGCGTTGGCGTCGAGGAACGCGTTCGGGTCGCAGCGCGGGGCGATGGACTCGTCGAAGAGGCGCGTGATTGCGCGCGCAATTGACGGCTCCTCAGCCGTCATCACGTAGCGCATCGCGGCGTAGTTGACGAGGCAATTGACGAACTCGTCAATAGAGAGTGCCTTGGCGCGATTCATCCCATCTGACTCGGCCTCGGCCTCTACAGCCTTGGAGGCCGTGTCCACGGCGATGAAGAGGCGGTCGAGGTCCGACTTTTTGGTGAACTCCGCCTTTTGGCTCGCCAGCTTACAGTCCTCGACGAGCTGTGAATATGCATTGAGCCCTATGACGCCGCAAAAGCCCGCGAGCGCCGCGTAGAACTCGAACAGAGGCGTGAGCATGTAGACGCTTCCCCCGCCATCGACTCCCCACAGCACGTCATGGACCGCCTCGACGGCTTCCTCTGACGAAACACCGCTCTTGTCCTGCCGGCCGATGAACTTGCGTAGCCCCGATTGCAGTGCGCGATCCCAAATCGCCTCGAAGTGCTGACGGCGCACCTGCGGACACTCAAACGTGGCGCGGGAGGGTTGGGGAGGGGAGACAGACGTCAGCCACGCGGGAGCCATCAGACGTAATCAGACGCCATCAGACGCCATCAGACGCCATCAGCCAGGGAGCCGACCACCTCGTTGCTCGTGATCGCCGACAGACCCCCGGGCATCATCTCAAATCAGATCGCATCTCAAATCAGATCGCATCTCGTATCGACGCACCTCCTCCGTATCACAGAACGCTTGCGCATCGCACCAGTTCGCCCGTTCCTTCCATATGCTCCGTGGCAGCGTCCATGGGACCTTCGGCTTTGACTTCTTCTTGGGCACCTCGCCTGATGAGGGAGGCAATCAGACGCCATCAGAGGTCATCAGAGGCCACGAGGCAATCGCCTGATGAGGGAGGCAATCAGACGCCATCAGAGGTCATCAGAGGCCACGAGGCAACTATGGGCGTTGTGTTGGGCGACTCACGCTTCTCAAAGCGGTCGAGCGGCCCGCCCGCGCGCTCGGGGATGAAGAAGCGATGTCGCGAGAGCTCATCGACCGCTCCGCTCGATGCCTGCACCACTGTCGAGTTGTGAGGCTCCTTGCGCTCAGCGTCCACCTTTTCACACGCAACCTCGACAAGCTCGTCATGCAGCAGGTCGAACGTCGCCGCTGCCGCCTCGAGCTTGAGGCGCCGCTCGGGCAGGCACGGCAGCCGGCCCACCAGTGAGCTCATCGGTGGCCGGTAGCGCGGGAGCGCCCGGAACGACGCGCTCGTGCTGCTGCATTGGTTGGGGGTCGCTTGGCGACTGCTGCGACTGGGAGCTCTGCTGCTGCCCAACCTCGGCAAGCTGAGCAAGGGCGCGCTCTGGCTCCCTGTGAGCGTGCGATGTGGCGTGCTGTCCGAGCTGCTGCGGATAGCGGACACGTCGAGCGGCTCGTCCGAGAGGAAATGCAGCTGCGGATCGCTGCGAACGATCTCAGGGTTGCGCAGCGCCTTTACGCCCTCGTCCACCAAAGCAGTCAGGTCTCGGTCGAACGGACTCTTTCGCGTCGGCGCTGCTTGGCCCTGAACATGATACTTGTAGTCCACGTTGATCGGTAAGAGGTGCGAGCAGCCCCACTGTACTTTCGGCGGCGCCGACGGTGCATCGTCGGCTGTAACCTCAATCTTGTTCAGATTGAAGCGCGAGGTTTTGCGGACCAACGTGGGCGGCGGCTCCACGCTTACTCGCCTGATTGCTTGCCTCGCGTTGGCGGCGCTCAGGTCGCGAATGATCAGCGCAAACTCGGCCAGGTTGAGCTTTCCGTCCGGCGTGTTGTCATACGTGGCCAGGATGTGCCCGGCTTCGGCAGTGGTCATATTGAGGCCTGTGGTATCCCTCCAGTGATACTCCAGAGCCCTCCGCAGTTCGTTGTTCTCGAGGTACCCGTTGCCATTCCCGTCAAAGCGCATGAATGTCTTCTTCACCTTGGCCATGGCGGCATTCGGCTCACGGGGGACTGTGCCTCCGAGCAGGGTATCTGTCGGCATGTGTCAGTTCATGCGTCGGAGAACTTGCCCAAATTGTATCACAGCACTGCCCATTTTTGTTACTTGACCTTCGAACGCGGGGGGTCGACGTCCACGTCTGATTGCAGCTATGGAAATCAACCTGAAAAAGGTTGAGAAAAGCACCGAATTCTGGACGGTGCTCGAATTCTGGACGGTGCTCGACTTTTCGCGCACGAGCGAGCACACGCCATCAATCCGATCGTCTTCGCAAAGCACCATGCTCTCGACGCTCGCGCTGGCAACCATGATCCCGACGGCCTTCATTAGCATCGACACGTCGCCCTTCTTCTACAACGACCTCATGGCCGTACAGGCGATGATGCGCCCACCACCTTCTTCGTCGTGGCGCTGCACCGACGAGGAGTGCATGATGTCGTACCCGGTGAGCCATCTAGAGGATGCATCGCTTCGCCTCGTGCTTGGCGACGACGGCAAAACAATCACGCTGTCTGGCGAACGCAAGATCGAAGGATGCCAGTGCCAACCGCGCGACGATGTGATCATCACCCTGCCGTTCACTCCGTCGGCACCAGAGGCACTGTCCTCGAGCATCGACAAGGGTCGGCTCACAATCACGCTCTCGAAGCATGCCAAGATTCCGGAGGCCAAGACGATCTTGATCAAGCGTCAAGAGCCGAAGACGGCCGACGCGAGCCAGATCCGCTTCGTGCCGCAAGAGTCCGCGTCTGCCTCCGTCGTCGAGGAAAAGATGTTGGATGCCTTCGACAAGTTCCGCGCTGTCGCTGCCCTGGCCCGCAAGGACGGCCAGGAAACACCAGCGCAGGCAAGCAACGCTAGCGAGACAGTCAATGTCACCGCGCAGGCGTAGGGAGAAGATGGGAGCTTCATCGTGGGATGGACGGGGATGTGAGGACAGTGCGGGGCCAGAAAGCCAAGACTCTCGACGCGACGACGGTCGGTGGGTAGTTTCCGGTTTGGTAGCCTTGTGCCGTACCGAAATGCTCCAGCGCGGTTGAATCGATAATCCGGGATTGGGAACAGTTAGGGGGGGACAGCGAGTGTAGTGACGGTCGGAGGTTCGTAGCTGAGGTGGTCACGTGCACTCCCGCGCTCGGCGCCGTGTGGAGGTCCCGGTCGCGGGTGACATCTGACAACACGCGTGGCACCCCGCTTCGCTGGCAGCCGCGGCATGGCCGCTCGGTCGCGACCCCGCGCCCCGCGGCGCCGAGCGCGTGCGGCATACCGCGGTAATCTAATCGGTGTTATATGGGCGCACACTGTGTCAAAGGATTCAAATACCGGTACGATTGAACCTTGTCGTCACTGTGTCGGCAAACATGTCGTCACTGTGTCGGCTCGCCACGCTTGCGGCTCAGAAGCCGCGCAGGCGCTCACCGACCCACAACGCAATGGACACACATGCACGAAACTCGCGCACCAAAACTCGGAACACACGCATGGCACACGGCACGATACAAAAACGGTAACCGCCCATGCTCGACACATAGGGGCCTGCGGCATCTCACATCATCCCATGCCAGTTTCCATCAGGCCATGGACGACAGCAGCTGAACTCACGCTCGCTGTGCCATAATAGAGGAAGCATTCGCTGTACCAAAGAATTGGTCAACCAGGCGAGCGGATCGCCGCTGGTTGCGAGTCCGCTCCCCTGAAAACAGCTGGCGGCGGCAGGCCGGCAACGAAGCCGAGCGGATGGCTGGGCGACGCGTGCAATGAGCCCGTCCGCATGCTGGGCGACGCAGCCATCGTTCGCATGGGTGACGCCGCGTCGCTGCGGGCACGAGCGCCCGATGCGGCCGGCGGGTCGCCCCAGCGCCCTGTGTGATGACGCCCCCAATGCGACGGCACCGACAGGGGTGCCTCAGGCTGGAGCGAAGGCTTCACATACGGCGCCATCAGCAGCTCCTGGATCTTGATCGGGTGGTTGGGGGCCGATGCAGGCGTCGTGTTGGGCCGATGATGCGAGTGCGCCTGTTCCCTCATGGCGGGCAGGGGCTGCTGCGCGGCACGCGGCGGCTCGAAGACCTCGGTGGCGCCCTGCTCCTTGCTCTGGCGGCTCTGTCCAGTTCGGTGGCTCGACGAAACCTTGTGATGAGGCTCGAGATGGTTGTACACGACGGCGCCCTGCACGCCGCCGTGCAGCGTCCCCGAGACCACGAAGCCTTGCACGGGCCCGTTGCCGCTTGGGATCGAGCCCTTGGTGCGCGGCACGAGCGGCGAGGAGGAAAAGGCCGGCGGCAGCTCAAGGGCACCGCTCGAGGCCGAAGTCTCCTCCGTGGACTGCGCGCCTGAGCATCGACTTGGCAGCCGTGGATGCGATGCGCTCTTGGTGGGAGTTTGGGTTGGAGGGCGATACTCCTTGAGCACGCTCTGGGTCCGCACCGCCTCGGCCCTCAGCGGAGCGAGGGGCCCCTCTGCTGGGGTACTCAGCGAACGTAGGGGGGGCAGACTCGGCAGCGGATTTGGTGGCGGCAATTGGTTTGCAAGCAAGTAAAGCTGCTGAAGAGAGGTCAGCGGCTTGTACGGCGCCGGCGGGGAGTTGAAGGGCGCAAGCTCGTCGATGCGCAGCACCGCATTCTGCAGCATGACGTCGATCGAGCCCGCGTGCTCCTCGAGTGAGGCAATCGTCGCAGGCTCAATCATAATGCCAATCGCACCCTTGTGGTCCTGCCTAGTGCTCCCGCGCGTGGATTCGCGAGTGGCTGGGCGCGAACTCTCGCGCGACGAGGGGCGGGCGGGAGCGTCTCCATGCTCTTCCAGGTTCTGAGGCGGCGGCGGCGGCGGCACATTGTTGGAGGTGGATCCGAAGCCGCTGTCCTGCGGCATCGGCGGTAAATGTGCTCGTAGACTGGCCACCTCCATAACGGCATCGTAGCATGCGCAGTAGCCGATCAGGGCCATGCTGGCCATCGCCGTGCGCAGGCGCATCTCCCTCTCTGCCTCCTTCTTCAGCTCGGCGTAGCTACTTTTGAGCTCTAGGTGCTCTTTTTGAAGCCGTAGCAGTTGCACTTTGGTCGGATTCAGCAGCGCTTGCGTACGTTCGAGCTGGCCCTCGACGACTCGAAGGTTTTGGGAGACTTTGGCGCACCTCTCTGCCATCGACTGGTGAGCGGCCTTCTCGCGCATGCGAGCAGCCTCTCCGTCGATGGATTTGAGGGCCGCCACCTGCTCCTCGAGCTCGGCGATGCGCCTCGAGGATTCGGCGCGAGTATCCTGCATGGCGCGGTACGCCTCAGCTGGCAGCAGTGCTTCCATCTCACGGTCTGTGGGTTTTCGCGGGCGCTTGTCAGGTTGGCTGTCCGGAGCGGCGGCTGGTTTTGCCTCGGCTGGAGCGGCGCCGCCTGCTTCCTTTAGTTTGGCGGTGGCCTCCTCCAGTTTGGTGGCCAACTCCGCCTTCGCCTCAACCGACTTCTCGAGCTTCTCCTTCGTCTCTTCGAGCACACCGCGCTGAACCTGCATTTCAGAGTAGAGGGCATCCTTGCGCTCTTCGAGCTGTTGGATCTTCTCACGCAACTCCACGATGCGCTGCAAGAACTCTGCCTCGCTGGTGGATCCGTGCTCGGCAAACGTGTCTTTTTTGGTGAGCTTTGGCGCTTCCTGAGGCTGTGGCGATTGGGCAGGCATGTTGACAAACGCCTGCAGCTCCCTTTGAGCCTGCTCTGCTCTGTCATCTGCATCGCGCCGCCTATGCTCTTCACGCTTGAGATCATCTCGCAGCGCCTCGTTCTGCGCCTCCAGCTTCTCCAGCCGTGCCTGGTGTGCTCGCAATAGGCCCTCCTTGCGCTTCAACGCATCCTGCACGGAGTTGGAGCCCGCAGACGGAACAGCGCCTCCGCTCGGGGCACCTTCCTCGGACTCTGCCGTGCTCTCCAGCACGCGCTCCCTTATCAACGCCTTCATCGACGTGAAGGCGACGGAATACTCTCTGCGAAAAAGGCAAGACGAGCGGCTTGGAGAGGAGAGGGGAGTGGAAAGAGCGCCTCACTCCGAAACCGCCTGCTGCCAAACTTGTCGACTCGCTCCGTGCCCATACCGGTAAGTCGATCGTCGTTGCGGAATTCGGGTGCACGAAACGGTCGAAAGAGTGTGTTTGACACGGCAAAGACTTACGTCATTGGACGTTCACCTAATCATTGCTAATACTACGACCGGGTGAAGGGGTGTACTCATTCGCACAGGTCCATCGCCCATTGGAGGTGTGCACGGAAGCAGATAGCGGCGGCTTGGCCCATATCCCGAGGCACGCCCACGCGGTCGCGCAAGTACGCGAGGCAGCTCTGCAGCTCCTTGCCACTGCCCGCCAGGTCCGCAGCTGCGCCTGCCGAGAGAGCCGCTGAGGTTCCGAAGAGAAGCGCGTGGGCGACGTGCCGGAGGGCTACGTCGACTGGCTCGACGAGCGCCTCGTTGGGCTTGGCGTACGGGTCCGCGAGCGGCGCCTGGAACTGCGGCCGGCCCGGCGTGCCCACGGCGCGCGCCGCAAAGCGCGCTATGTTCTTCGCATTGCGTGTCAGTTTGAAAGCTGCCTCGGCTGCGGCGGCTTCATCGGAGATGTACTGGAGAGGCGCGAGGGGCTCGAGGGCGTCGGCGACGTTCAGGGCGGCGTTGAGCTTGAGCGGCAGCTCCCACGTGCCCTCGCCGCGGATGCCCGCCGCCACCGACTTGGCGGCATCCACCGGGTAGCCTGGACCGTACTGTGGCGGGATGTCCATGACGTGCGTGTAGTAGTCGGACTTGGTCGCTACGTAACTCGGCCGCTGCTCAAAGGCTGTGAGCCACGCGTCGAGTCCGGGGAAGCTGCCCGTGCCGCGCAGCTTCAGGTTCTTCCAGTACAGCACCGACGCAATCATGCGCTCCACATGCGAAACGTACTGCAGGTCGACGAGACTTGGTGCCTCGCCGCCCAGGAACCAAGGGCCGGGCGTGGCGAGCAGAGCGTCGTCAACCTTGCGCAGGGTGGCGAGGAAGTTGCGCTCGTTGGCATCGAAGAGGCCCTTGCCGGGCTGGAACGTGAGCTGACACCACGCCGAGAAGAGCTCGCGCTCGAGCGAGAGCAGCCGTTGTGCCGCGTCACGATCGGGCGTGCCGGGAGGCGGAAGCATGGGCGGACCCTGCGGAAATGTCGCGTCGAGCAGCTGCATGATGACTAGGCTCTCGGTGATCATCTTGCCGTCGAGCTCTAGCGCGGGCAAGTACCCACCCGGCACCTTGTTCGTGAACGAGGCGGGCTTGTCGCCGTAGCTGCGCATGTTGATCTTGGTGACCTTGTATGGGATCCGCTTCTCCTCGAGGAGCAGCCACGTCTTCTGGCAGTAAGGACACCATGCGGCATGGTCGCGATAGAAGTTGACGCGCACCTCCGACTCGTCCTTTGCGTCGAAGAGGCGCAGCAGACTGTCTGTATGCGGCGGGCCGCGCCCCTTTTGACGCTCCTCCGCCTCCGCAGCGAGTCGCGTGCCGGTCGCCGTCTTCAGCACGCTTGCAGAGAGCGTATCCCAGGTCGGAGCCGCCGTGGTGGCCATCATATGCGGCGGTAAAGCACGTGGCGCCACGCGTGGCGCAGCAATAGCCGCGGCGGCGGCGTGGCAATACAGGAAGAGAAACCCCATCGATAATCTCGAGGAGGGGAGAGCGGGGCGAGCCCTGAGGGGCGAGCCCTGAGGGCCTGAGGGGTGAGCCCTGAGGGGAGTACCCTTAGGGGAATACCCATAGGGTATCCCCTAAGGGTAATACCCGTAGGGGAATACCCTTAGGGGAATACCCTTAGGAATTCACCCTTAGGGGAATACCCTTAGGATATCACCCTTAGGGGAATACCCTTAGGATATCACCTTAGGGGAATACACGTTAGGGGAATACCCTTAGGACGGATATCACCCTTAGGGGAATACCCTTAGGATATCACCCTTAGGGGAATACCCTTAGGATATCACCCTTAGGGGAATACCCCTTAGGGGAATGCCCTTAGGATATCACCCTTAGGGGAATGCCCTTAGGATATCACCCTTAGGGGAATGCCCTTAGGATATCACCCTTAGGGGAATGCCCTTAGGATATCACCCTTAGGGGAATGCCCTTAGGATATCACCCTTAGGGGAATGCCCTTAGGATATCACCCTTAGGATATCACCCTTAGGAGAATACCCTTAGGGTATTCCCCTCAGGATATTTCCCTCAGGACGCTCCCCTCAGGCTATTCCCCTCAGGGCGCTCCCCTCAGGGTATTCCCCTCAGGATATTTCCCTCAGGGCGTTCCCCTCAGGCTATCCCCCTCAGGGCGCTTCCCTCAGGATTTCCCCTTTGAGATTCGAACCTGCTGGGTTTTGTCTTTGAGGTTCCTGGCCTTTCCACAGAGCTATTTCGTTCCGAAGCCGCCACGCCCGGCCCGGGGATGCGAGTTAGGATGAAATACTTAGTCATTGTTTAGGGAAAAAGTCCGC
>Ga0210243_100668_pt1 | contig 28846 bp, 21 predicted proteins | sample ChrtobMeP5a_32mM_FD_155461 | JGI IMG/M metagenome (GOLD analysis project Ga0210243, IMG submission 155461) | Chrysochromulina tobin associated microbial communities from unialgal haptophyte culture, Seattle, Washington, United States - P5a_32mM | ecosystem: Host-associated > Algae > Haptophytes >...
ACGGCGGTGGGGGCGGGGGCGGCGGCGGCGGGGGCGGCGAGGGCGAGGGCGGCGGAGGTGATGGCGAGGGTGGCGGCGGTGACGGGGGCAGTCGCGGAGGAGGTGACGGCGGAGAGTACGTGCCGATCGGGAAGCGCGCCGCACACGCCGTATTGTTCGTGCAGCTCGCGAGCGCCAGAGTGCCCGAGTATCGGAAACTACCCAGCTGCCAAATCGCCGACGGTCCAGTGCCTGAGACACGGTACGCCCAGCCGTCGGTGTAGTGCCAGGGCTGCACCGCGCTCGCATTGTTCGGCTCCCCTAGCCGGTCGACCACCACTCCGTTATGATAGAGCTCAAGGGCGTCGTTGCCATCCACATTGAGTACGCTGCTGGTGCCGAGGAGGTTGGGGGCGCCCGCGCCAAACCAGTTGGCGAAGTTCGTCGTCGCGCTCGCGATGTAGAGATAGGTGCTCGCGCCCACCGCGCCGACGGGCAGGCTGTATGCAAGGCCACCCGAGCCAAGCCCATTCGTAGAGCGGCCCAGGCCGTACGCGCTCAAGTCGAGGATCTCACAGAGCGTGTACAGCTCGAGCGCCTTGGGCGTCCCACCAGGCAACGGTCCGTCGATGATACCGGTCAGGAGGAGACACATCTGCATTGAGGGCGGCGGCGAGGGCGGCGAGGGCGGCGGCGAGGGCGGCGAGGGCGGCGCGTTGATGCACACGCCCGCGAAGATGCAGCTCACCCACTCCGGACGGTCGACGAACGGGTTGCGGTTGTGCTGGTACGTGGTGCAGATGCGCGCATTGCGAGCTGATTCTTTGGGGCTCACGGGGTCGAGTTCGTTCCATCGCAGCAGCGCACTCAAATTGCCCATCAAGCCCGCCGTCACGTTGGGCTGCGAGCTCAGCTCGAGGTCGACCGTGTTTGGGTCCCAGTTCGTGTTGCCGTCGTACCGCACGGCCATGTAGAACATGCTACGCGCGAGGTCACCCCGCTGGCTCTCTGGCGGCTGGAAGCGGTCGGAGTCTTTGGCGGTCGAGGGCGCCGCCTCCACGTGCGCCGGCTGTTGGCACCCGTTGTACGGGCTGCAATAGTCAAAGAAGAGGTTGTTGCGTGCGCTGTTCACATTCCAATCGGCAGGGTACAGGTGGTGCAGATCAGAGAAGTCAGGCCCAGTGTAGCCAACACCGTACGACTTTGGCCAGGAGTGCTCGCGATTCCAGCCCTTCGAATCACGGCTTGACACCGAGAGTGTGTGGTCCGAGTAGATGAGCGAAACATTACCCGGGGCGAGTGGCGCCGCGTCGTGCAGGTCACCCAGCGCGTTCCACGCATCATCATAGGAGACGATGGTGTGATTTGCGATGCGTGCGCGGAGCGCCGACTTCAGGCCCGCGGGACCCAGCGTGATGTGGTCGATGCCCGTGTAATAGGCGGTCGGGTTGGCACAGGCCCACGAAGACATCCCGTCCCCCTCGTTGTCGGAAGGTGGCACAACCAACCTGGGTCACCCTCTCCGTTCGTGGACGCGCCGACGGCCGAATCAACTTCTGGAACGCGATTCCCAAATCCAGTGAGTTTCTTTCACGTCGCTCGACTTTCACGTGCTCACACTCCAAATGCTATTTGTAAGCCAGACCTTCGCGGGTGTTTCACAGCCAAAAGATCTTCCCTCGTCCCAACGCTGCGCCCGCCACATGCCCGCAGACTCCACGAGCGACTCGTGGTACTCGGGCGGCGCTTCGTCATTCTTCGGCGTGGATCTCAACGGCGATGGCGAGGACGACGGCATGCTGCGTGTGGCGGTCATCACAGTGAGGGAGTATCTGGACTCATTAACTGAGGATGAACGCACTCGCATCATGGGCCTGTTTGTGGTCAGCTTTATCGGTCTGCTTGCTTGCGTTGCTGCGCGAATATTCAAACGCTGCTGCTGTCCTCATGCGGACAAGCTCTTGTTGTGATCTGGTGCACCTGGACCTCACCTTGCGAAATCTCCATTCTGCTGGTCGCTCACTCTCGCCAAATGTTGGTGCTGCATTGAACGGCGACGCCTAGTCATTTCAAAGTTGCCATCACGTTCGAGTCATTGCTGGCGAAGTTGCACGGTATGCCCGGGTGCTCTGCGCGATACTCTGTGCATCAGCAGAGCGAGGACGGCGACATCGCCGCTGTCCACCCTTGGCGAAATCGCCGCTGTCCACCCTTGTCCCGCTTGCAGCGAGGAGTTGGACACCGGACAGCGGTGTCAGTCTCAGAGCACTCCTCGTCGCGAACGGCCGGCGCGGGTTGGAGCCTTTCGCGCTCGCTTCTTGCGAGCGCCGCCAGCACCACTCGCTCGGCGCTCGTTCGCGCGCCTAGCATCAGCAGCTGCTTTGAGGACCTCCACGTGTGTACAGGCAGCGTACAGCCGTAGGCCGTACACATCTCTGACTTGGCAACCGAACATATACTGAAGCATATGCACGTCTGATTGTTTCCGAGTTTTAGCTTCTAATTTGTACCCATAGGGAGTTCATTCACAAATCAAACGCTACAATTCATCAAACGCTACCATTCAGAGGGATGGGCGGTGATAATTTGCCGGCGCCGGTAGAGCGGCAGCGCCTGCGGCGTGGAGGGATCGTGGCGAGACTCGAGGGAGGTACAGCTGAAGGTAGCTCCGGTCTCACAGCCGTCCTAGCTCGTGAACATCAGTCGAGACGATTCCATTGTTGGCTCCGATGCGCACAAGCTCGTCATACAGCCTCTCGTCGTAGCCCACGGGGACGACAAGCTGCATGGTGAAGGTCGGATTCTCCCGCTCGTACCGCGTGCGGATCTGTTGAATGGTCGGGCCGCGCCCATGGTGAAGGTCCCATTCGCACATCAGGTTCTGTGTCGCCGTGTAGACGGGAGCGAGGTCGTTGTAGCGTATTTCCTGCGTTTGATCGTCATCCACGGTGTACATGCCCAAATAGAGGGCCTTCTTTGCCGCATCCTTGCCATGCCAGGCGCTGTGTGGCATCTTGAGCTTGTGATCGGTGCAATGGCGAAAGAGGTGGAAGTGGGTCTGCCCAGTCTTCTTGAGCTCCGAAGCAAGGTCCCAGAACATGTACAGCCCGCTGTCGCCCGCGAACGAGGGTGCCCATGGATTCCAGTCCGCTAGACCCCACAGGTAGAACTCGCCCTTGCGGATGAGCACGTGGCCGTCCGGTAAGATGTGATCCTCCTGTACGAGCCGGAAGTCGTCGGTACCGACCCCGCCCAAGACTTGAGTCAGGCAGCGGGGATGGCAGCCTGCGCGGAAGACGGCGCGCGGAAGGCCCTCTGGCGTTGTCTGGAGCTTTGCGCGAAGTGCTTCCTGGCTCAACGTCTGGGCATTCTTGGCCGTTGTGACGTCCCCAGAGTTTTGCACGTACTCGAGCTTGACGCGGATCGGGTCGGGGAGTGATGGCGCCGACGCCTGCATCTCCTGACTGCGCTTCACCTTCGCTTCCGTCTTCGCCTCCGTCTTTGCCTCCGTCATTGCCTCCGTCGTCGCCTCTAGCTTTACCTCTCCCTTTACCACCTCCATTGTGACATCTGTCTTAGCGTCCACCCTCCCCTTCTTGCTGCTTGGCTCGGAAACTTTGCACATGAACTCTTCAAAGTCAAGGCCCTCCCGCTGGATGCACTTGCGAATCTGGTCAAGTGTTACGTAGGATGGATCTCTGTCACCATCTGGATGCACCATGAGCATGGGCGGAGAACCCCGTTCCTCCTTGTGCGCGAGCACAGAGCACCAAGTTTGCGTCCCGTCCGTGCGTGGAGTCAGTACACACGAGTGTCCCGGAGGGAACATGTCGAGCGTAAGAGGCAACTCCACGGGCACGGCTCGCTTCGGCCGAGGCGTCGCCGACATGTTTTGTAGCGCCTATGTGGCGCGTCGGCGTCTGGCGGAGTGCAGGAGCGAGCTCGTGAGCGCTCGTGCGACGCTCTCGAGGACTTGGCTTGTGGGGAATCCTCCTCTGAAGCTTGAGCTTCTGTGAATGTGACAATTCGACGATCGGTGAGGACCGGCTGTATGCTTCGATTGAGCAGACCGGTGTTAATTGGCGCATCTCGCTGAGCGACGGTGTCAACAAGGGGTGTCAATAGGCGCACTCACTCACTCACTCACTCACTCACTCACTCTGTCTCTGGGTCGTCACCCCTCTGTCTCTCAGTATTCATATCTCTCTGTCACTCACTCACTCACTCACAAACTCTGAGCGAGCGGTGGCCGTCCCAAATGGCAAAACGACGCCTGTGAAGCGACGACGCCTGTGAAGAAAAAACAGGGCGGTGCACATCATTATTGTCGCGCTGCCTGCCGTACATTGAGAGAACATGGCCGACGAGGCGGCCATGGTGGCACTAGAGAAGCAGGCGATAGTGGACGTGGCGGCATCGCCCAACGAAGCCGCCACGGCCGAGATGGCGTACATGGCGGCGACGACCGCAGCCATCGAGGTGGCAGCCACGGCTGCGGCGACCGTAGAATCGACCTTGGTGGCGATGGCCACGGCCAACGGGGACGCGATGCACCCGATGACAATCGTCGCCGAAATTGCCGGCGGCGAGGACGGCGAGGAGGAAGGCGAGGACGGCGCCGGCCAAAAGCGTCGGCGCAATCGTCAGAGCTTCAGCCGAGGCCAGGTTCAGATGCTCGAGCACATCTTCACCACTACTCCCATGCCACGGCAAGCCCTGCTCAACGAGCTCTCGCAGCGGCTAGACATCCCGACGCGCTCGGTGCGCGTATGGTTCCAGAATCGGCGCCAGCGCGTCAAGGCGATGCACCAGCAGCAGGGCATGGCGCCGCCCGTGCTCCGCAACGCCGAGGATCGACTCACGTCGCTAGAGAAGCTGCTGCCCGATCTGACGCCCCCGGGGATGTTGAGCGCCATGGTGGGCATCCCGCAGCACTTTGCGTATGGGGGCGCCGTAATGGGCGCGGCAGGGCCCCACACGGGAGCGCCGTCAGGCTCCATGGCGGGCTCCATGGCGGGCGCCGTGCCGGCCGCCGGCGCCTATCGGGCAGTGAGGCTGGTCGGAGTCCACGGGAAGCAGCCGGTCTTCCGCATGGAAGAGCTCTCGCAGGTGCCCAACCTGATGCGCAGCATCGCGACGGGCAACCTGCTCAAGGCGCTGCCCGGCGGCGCCTATGCGGAGTACGCTCCACTCCTTGTCCCTGCCGCCAGCGAGGCGCCCGCCTCTCGCGAGGCAGCGGCTCATGAGGAGACTGCGGACGTGCTGCTGCTGCCGGAAGGCGTCCAGGACGACGCGGCGAGGCCCTATCGCGAAGCGGCTGAGGCGCAGGCGTCGCCCGAACCCTAACTCCAGGTGCCCACCACGACGCGTGCCCCGGTCCTTCGGAAGGCGGCTGAGGCGCAGGGCTACGCTGGTGTCGCCGCGCCGCCCGCGCATTTGAGTGCTGCGCGCGCGCCGCCAGCGCCCGCCGTGGCGCCCACTATCGACCGATGTGCCCACCATGGCGCCCACCATGCCTGCCGCTCTCGTTGCCGCGCTCGGTGTCGTCGCGCGCGCGCCTACAGCGAGCGTTGCGCTTGGCGTGAATGCCGGCGGGGCTGAAAAGCTCGATCACCATATGTGTGTGCACATCTCTACAGACGAGAGTGCGTGCTCATTTCAACGCGGCGCGCGCGTGGGCGATGAAGCCAGCTGAAATTCGGCTGTAGTGAGGCACGCGCGGGACGCGGTTGCCCTTTTGATGTGCGCGATTTCACGTGATGCGCAGTAATTGATCACGTGATACTATACTCTTACCGTTACGCCATGCCCCCACACGACCCCTACCGCCCAATCCGACTCGACAGCTCACTCGTCTGACACAATTTTGGTGGTTTAACCTCCCATGGTTAAGCCTACTAATAACTGCCCATGGTTCCGTCGACGACGCAAACGCGGGGCGATCCGGGTGCGCTCACGCCTGTGCGTTCAAACGACCTTCTGGCGCTTCGCATCGGCGCTGGCGGGCGGGTGCCATGTCCACGGCGCCCCGTCCGCCCAGCACTGCTTGATCGCGGGCACGAGCATATCCGCGAGCGTGAGGGCGTCGATGGCCCCCTCGAGTCCGACGACGCCGTCCGGGATGCCAGCCTTGCCGGAGCCGATGTGCGAGAGGAAGGTGTTCTTGAGCCTCTCGTAGTCGGGCGCCTGCTGCAGAAAGTAGGGCCTGATGAGCGGGTCCGCCTTCTGAGCCTTCATGATCCAAGCCTCATGCTCTGGGCTGGGTAGACGAAACTCTGACGTCGCGCGGCCAGAGCTCGCGTCCGTGAGGACGATCTTCGAAAAGTTGCCTCCGCACCGATCGGCGCTGAACGTGAGCTCGTCCACGCGTACGCTGCCCGGCGGCGGCGGCGGCGCGTCCGCCGGCATCTCCGCCAGCTTGAGCGTGAAAGTCACACGGCTCCAGTCACTTCGGCCATCCCCGAGGTCGATGAGCTCGGAGGCGTTCGGATCGAGCACGATGGAGGTGACGCGGTCGGCCGAGACGCCGAATAAGGTGCACGCGAGGGCGAGCTCGTGGCAGCACATGTTGTGCAGCATGCCCTCGCCGCCCGGGCCGCGCAGGAAGGCGAGCAGCGGCTCTCCCGGCACGAACTCATTGCAGTGCAGGAGAGTGACGCGCGGCAGCGGCGCGCCGTCACCGACGGCAAGGAGCGCGGCGAGAGCGTCGCGCGTGTACGCGGCGACGTTCTTGTTGTAGCCCACGACCACCGACACGTTGCGCGCGTCCGCGGCGGCCTTCATCTCGCGTAGCTGCGCGGCACTTTCGCCAGCTGGCTTCTCGATGTAGATGTGCGTCGCACCTGCCTCGAGCGCCTCCATGAAGAGGCGCTTGGCGTCGCATGTGCGGCCGGCGATCAGGAAGAGGCGCGGCGCGCCCGCGTCGCCCGTGGCCGCGGGCACCTCGCCGATCGAGGCGCAGAACACGACCTCTGGATTAGCCTTGACCAGCTCGTCAAAGCTTTCCGAGCCGGACTTGCCGTGGCCCGGCCCCATGAAGTAGGGCTCGACGACGGCGCTCACGGTGACCGCCTCGTGCTCGAGCAGCTGGGTCAAGTGGAACCAGCCCATCGAGACCTTGGGCGCGCCGCAGCACACGACGACGACGTCTGTCTTGGCCATTTGCAGTTCCCGAAAACTCCTTTTCGGCGACGAGCGGCAAAGGCGGGTTGTGAACGTAGGGAGTCCCGCACCTGCCATTAACGCCCGACACGGCGCCGCGAGGCTCGTCAGGGCCATATCTACATGTATGCGCGTGATGCTGCGCCATGTCAATCTGGAACATGTACCCACTTACCCCGACTTTCCCTCCCTATTCGCTATTGCCCTATTCAGTGCGCGGAGCGCACCTCTGACCTCAAGTAAGAGTCGTCCCACTCCAGTGGCGCCTGCTCCGAGCACATCGCCGAACAAGAGTCGGTGGAGTTCGCCTTGCAGCCGCAGTGCGGATCACGGATGTGCAGCTTTGCCATCTGAGCGGCGGAGGCGCGCACGCACAGCTGGCTCGTGGCGGCTGGCGTGCTGTACTTGCCGCAGGCGGCATCGGCGATGGCGGCGGACACTACTGACGGGATCACTGACGAACCTGGAGACTCAATCACGGAAGGAAAGATTGCTATGCCTATGGGCTGAGCCGCGGCTGAGCCGGCTATGGACTGGGCGGCGGCTGACAACGGACTCGGATTCGGATCGGCTCCGCTTCCCCGACGTGTGAACTGGTACTCTGTGAACGGATCGGCTCCGCTTCCCCGACGAGAAGGCGCAAAGATCCAGTTCATGAGCCCGGTCGTATTCGAAGGCAGCAGCCAGCACGCGACGCTGTGAATGCTCGCCCCTGAGAATCGTGTGAACTGGTACTCTGTGAACCGCAGCCGACCGCCATCCGCTTCACGGGCTAGCACCGTCTGCAAGCCCTGGGCACCAATGGAGAGGGACACGCGACGCTTCGGAGCGGGCAGCGACGCCACGGCACCGGCGAACATGTTGCGGCTCGCCGCCACGTTGACAATCGGATCGGTGCGCGCATGGAAGGCCCAGATCTTCATGGAAGGCCCAAACCGCCCGGCTTGAGAAGGGTCACCACCGCCGCACATGGGCAGCGCGACGTCGACGAGGCGTGGGTGGCGCGAGATGAGATCCCACGTGGCGTACCCGCCCATGGATGCTCCGCCAACGATCAGTAGACCGCGTCGTGCCGATGGCAAGGCAGTGCCCCGCACGTGTTCTATCAACTGCACCAGCTGCTTCATCAGAGGCGTCACCGGCTCATCAAAGCGCCGCACCACGCCTGGGTGGTTGCGATAGTAGCCAAGCCAATTCACGCCAGCCGGCGCGATCGGGTGCAGGACGTAACAATTGTCGAGCGCTGCAAACGTGTGAGCCATGAGATCAAGTCGCTGCTTCGCTGGGCCGCTGCTGAAGATGCCGCCGTGCAACCAGGTGACGAGATGCACACTATCAAGCGCACGACTGGGAGTGTAGAGGTAGTACGGCAAAGTCGACAGCGTCGTCCCGATCGCAGCATCGTGGTGCGTCAGGTTGCTCCATGGCATCGGCCCCACAAGTAGGATTCACCAGAGGCGCGCGAGACGGGGCGTGAGAACTGGCGTGAGCGCGAGACGGGGGCGAGGTGCCCACGGAGGCGCGCGCGCGTCGCTGGGAGGCCACTGGAGAGGAGAAATTTGTAATCCCATTTCGGAACATTTCTCACGCTCGCGCCCGCGACGGGCTGACGCGCAAAATCGGCGTCCTTCCCCCGACAAAAGCGCAAGGAGCGCTGTACACGCTCACGCGCTACTGCTACGCGCTCCCTCGCTCGCCGTGCTCAACGTGTGCGCCGGTCGGGTGCGATCGCTGCACGCGCACACCGCACCGCCCTCGCACACGGAATCCATCGAGTCCGCTCAGGTGCTTTCCTCCATGGTGCCCTGCTGGCATTCCGGGAGCACACGTGCGTCTCTCTCATGAATGTGATTTTTTCCGCGTGCCTTTCCGCAGTCGCGCGCCGCCGCCGACCAGTACGCCTCCCTCCTCGCCACCCCCGCGTGCTTTTCACTGCCACGTGACTGCCCAATCCTGAGGCCCCGAGCTGTGGGCTGCCTCTCTCGAGCGGAGGGCATGCGACTCCGTTCGCGATGAGCTTCGGAGCCACACGCCGCACGCGATCCCCCTCCGGCATGCTGTGGGCTGTTGCATGCCTACGTCGAGACCCTTCAAGCGCCCTTCGAGCTTGCAGCCGCTCGTGGTCCCATATCTCCATGCTGCCGAATACACACACGTCTCTTGTTCGCAGGATGTTCGCGATGCTCATCAACTGTGTAGCGGAGAAGACGAATGCCCACAGCAACTACATGAGGTCGGTGGCGTTTTCCCCGGACGGGACCAAGATTGTGTCGGGATCAAACGACGGGACGATCAAAGTCTGGGATTTGGGTGCGCTTCTGCCCCTCAAATCACTTCTCCTTGGTCAAAACTGACGCTTGCTGGCTTGTCTGGCAGGCACAATGGTGCAGTTGAGCGAGAAGACGAACGCCCACAGCGGCAGCATCTACTCGGTCGCGTTTTCCCCGGATGGGACCAAGATTGTATCCGGATCGGACGACAAGACGATCAAAGTATGGGATTCGGGTGCGCTGCGAGCTCATAATCGCCCTCCTTGGCCAAAACTAACGCCTGTTGGCTTGTCTGGCAGGCGTGCTGGGGCTGTTGAGCGAGAAGACGAACGCCCACAGCGACTACATCAGGTCGGTCGCCTTCTCCCCGGACGGGACCAAGATTGTGTCTGGATCGTACGACAAGACGATCAAAGTCTGGGATTCCGGTGCGCCGAAGATATCAAAATCGCCCCTCCTTGGCCAAAACTGACGCTTGTTGGCTTGTCTGGCAGACAAGCTGGAGCTGCTGAGCGAGAAGACGAACGCCCACAGCAACGTCGTCATGTCGGTGGCGTTTTCCCCGGACGGGACCAAGATTGTGTCGGGATCTGACGACAAGACGATCAAAGTCTGGGAATCGGGTGCGCCGAAGCCCTCAAATCGCCTTTCCTTGGCCGAAACTGACGCTTGCTGGCTTGTCTGGCAGGCAAATTGGAGCTGCTGAGCGAGAAGACCAACGCCCACAGCGACTTGATCGCGTCGGTTGCGTTTTCCCCGGACGGGACCAAGATCGTGTCTGGATCGGACGACAAGACGATCAAAGTCTGGGATTTTGGTGCGCCTGAGCCTCGAATTCGCCCCTCCTTGGCCAAGACTGACGCCATTTGGCTTGCCTGGCAGACAAACTGGAGCTGTTGAGCGAGAAGACGAACGCCCACAGCGACTGGGTCATGTCGGTGGCGTTTTCCCCGGACGGGTCCAAGATCGTGTCCGGATCGAAAGACAAGACGATCAAAGTCTGGGATTCGGGTGCGCCGCGAGCTCAAAATCGCCCCTTCTTGGCCAAGACTGACGCGATTTGGCTTGCCTGGCAGACAAACTGGAGCTGTTGAGCGAGAAGACAAACGCCCACAGCAGCAGCATCTCGTCGGTGACGTTTTCCCCGGACGGGACCAAGATCGTGTCGGGATCGTGGGACAAGACGATCAAAGTCTGGGATCTGGTCAATTGGTCTCGCAAAGATCATTTGATGTTCAATCATACCACACAGGGATTCGTCTTGCTGCTGCTGTGGCTGAACAAATACAGCATGAAGTTTCCTGATGATGTGCTTGATCTGCTCATTGAAGCTTGCTTGAAAAGCAGGTGAGGCATGATTCACAGAAACAACTCTTCGGGCCATGTTTCGGCAACCATACTTGGGGCCTGTATCCATGGGGGTGTCACATTTTCGCGCGATGATCAACGTTGTGCGACATGTTGGAACTCGTTGGAACCACACGACGGTCGGACCGTAGTCACTAGTCAGGAGTCACGTCTTCACGAGCGAGGAGGTGGGTGGGCCAGGAGCGACCGACCCGTTCGTGGGGGTAGTTATTCACGCCGCGAAGAGTGGCCGACTGTCGTGGAAACTCTGGAAATCTCCTCTGGGCACATATTACATGATGAGCCAAGACATGAGGGAGGCTAATAACATTTCTCCCCCCGCCCCAGGACTCCCGTATCGCAACCCGACACGATATCATCAGAGTGAGGTTCCGGCCTTATTTATCCAGCCTAGTACACTGCGATGTAAAGCGCACGGGTATCACAGTATTCGCTCTGCTGAAATTCGAATGCTCGCCCGGGTCATCACTGTTTTTCAGACTCCCTCGCTCACGTGAGCTGCATTCTGCGCGCGCATCGCGGCCGCCTCCGCTGCCTCGGCCGCCTGCGCCGCCTGCGCTACCTCAGCTTCGGCCGCCGCTGCCGCCACTGCCGCCTCCATGTCCACCGCCTCCTTGTCGGCCGTCGCCGCCGCCGCCGCCGCTCCCTCTGCTATGATGCTAAGCGGTGGGTGCGACATGGCCTGGCCGGTATCAGCCGCCGCCGCCACATGTGCCGCCGCCCCTGAGGCCACCGTCGAGCTGTTGCTCTTTGAGTGAGGAGGCCAGCTGTCGAGCGCCGCTTCGGGCGCCTCCAACGGCTCCATCCCATCGGCAGGCCTCAGCGTCTCCAGGGGTGGAGGTGGACTCAAGCTGTGACTCGCTCGTGCGGCCAAAGCGGCCGCATGGTGTCTCGCCGCGGTCACCACGGCGGCATCGTCCTCCACCGCGTCAGCGGCGGCCGCCGCGCCGCCCGTCGCCGCACCACCAGACGCCTGGAGCGTGTCGAGGACCTTCTGCACCTGTGGAAAAGGGAGCAAGGCGCCGTAGTGAGCACATGCATGCTGAGGTGCACCGTCGAGTCCATCCGCACCTGTCCCCAGCGCTCCAGCTCGCGCGCATCCGCGGTGCGCTCGCGCTCCGCGAGCTGCTCGATCTGCTTTGTGAGTGTCGACTGCAGCGACGTCTGGAGAGCGAAGAGCTGTCCGAGCTGCTCGTGGTTCTCCTTCGTCGACTGTGTCACCACGTCTTTCGCGGCGGCTGCAACGGCGGCGTCCACGGCGGCTGCAACGGCGGCGTCCACGGCGGCCTTCTGCTGCTGCTGGCAGCGCTCCACGACAGCCGCGGGCACGCCGGACGCCTGCTTGAGGCCGTCCTCGACCTGCCGTGCGTGCTGTGCGAGGCTGGTCGTTATGTGCGTCTTCAACTCGGCGATGGCGTCGTCGTCGTTGCCCGCTTGTCTGGGAAGCTGCGACTTCAAGAAGATATCGTGAAGCTGGCGCTGCGACTTGAGCACCTCCTTCAGCTCTGCGTCCACCTCGGCAAACTTGGCGGCGAGCGTCTGCACCTGCTCGGCGGTGTTGCTCGCCTGCGACTGGGCCTTGTGCAGAAACCAGAGGCCGGCGAGGACGGCGGCGCCGCTCAGGAGGCGCCATGCTAGCGGCGTCGGCGTCTGACTGTGGCGCTTTTTGCCGTCACCCGAGGGCAACATGCTCGGTGACCAGCGACTATCGTCGGAGGTCGCCCGTCGTCGTTCTGGAACCCCGACGATCGCGCAAGAAAGAATGACGTTTGCAATCATCGCAAATCATTCATGGCCAGTCCCCCCCCTCTTCCTCGCTGAACGCTTAGCCTGAAGGTCCCCGTCGACGCGCTCCGTGAAAGAGTGACGTTATCGTAAAGTGTGAACTGCTACTAATACATGTAATCGGCCGTCAACTTAGAATCTAGTACGGAACGCAAAGCGCAAGTCGAAGGGATCGTGGAATCCTTGATTTTGGAACTCTTGGGGGAACATGGCGTATTAAAACAACTTGCTTAAAACCTCCATCCCATCGACAGGCCTCAGCGTCTCCAGGGGTGGAGGTGGACTCAAGCCGCTGCTCGCTCGTGCGGCCAAGGCGGCCGCATGGACGCCAGACGCCTGGAGCGTGTCGAGGACCTTCTGCACCTGTGGAAAAGGGAGAAAGGCGCCGTAGTGAGCACTAGCATGCTGAGGTGCACCCTCGAGGCCATCCGCACCTGTCCCCAGCGCTCCAGCTCGCGCGCATCCGCGGTGCGCTCGCGCTCCGCGAGCTGCTCGATCTGCTTTGTGAGTGTCGACTGCAGCGACGTCTGGAGAGCGAAGAGCTGTCCGAGCTGCTCGTGGTTCTCCTTCGTCGACTGTGTCACCACGTCTTTCGCGGCGGCTGCAACGGCGGCGTCCACGGCGGCTGCAACGGCGGCGTCCACGGCGGCCTTCTGCTGCTGCTGGCAGCGCTCCACGACAGCCGCGGGCACGCCGGACGCCTGCTTGAGGCCGTCCTCGACCTGCCGTGCGTGCTGTGCGAGGCTGGTCGTTATGTGCGTCTTCAACTCGGCGATGGCGTCGTCGTCGTTGCCCGCTTGTCTGGGAAGCTGCGACTTCAAGAAGATATCGTGAAGCTGGCGCTGCGACTTGAGCACCTCCTTCAGCTCTGCGTCCACCTCGGCAAACTTGGCGGCGAGCGTCTGCACCTGCTCGGCGGTGTTGCTCGCCTGCGACTGGGCCTTGTGCAGAAACCAGAGGCCGGCAAGGACGGCGGCACCGCTCAGAATGTGCCATGCTAGCGGCGTCGACGTCTGACTGTGGCGCTTTTTGCCGTCACCCGAGGGCAACATGCTCGGTGACCAGCGATTATCGTCGGAGGTCGCCCGTCGTCGTTCTGGAACCCCGACGAAAATTTGGGAGTTCCGGGGCGCAGCCCCGGAGTTCCGGGGGTGGGGGCGTAGCCCCCCAGAGGGTGTATACAGCAAGCCTACACATACCCCGGCACACATAGACCCCACCCGAAACTCATTCATCGTCGTCGCTCCCCGGCTCGTCGTCGCTCCCCGGCGAGCGCGCACGCTTGCCTCCAAACATGGATGTTATCGTCTGCGTCATCGAGCCTACTATGGGTGCCTGAGGGTCCTTGCGCCATGCAGCGAACGCGCTGCTGCAGACATTGAGCTTGCTGGCCTTGAGATGCTTATCCAAGGTGTTGACTAGGACTTTGCTCGTGGCAAGGCGGCCCGGGGTCTTGGTGTCACCCTTGTCTGCATACTCCCTGAGCAAGCGCTTGACAAGGAGACTCACGACCGCACTTGCGATTGAGACAGCGTGTGCCTGCGCCGATTGGTCACGCTCCTTGAGCGACAGCACAGCCATCTCCTCGCGATTCGCCATGGCTTTGAGGGCAGAGAGGACACCCTCGCACTCCTTCTTGCGGCGCGCCCCGTCTGAAAGCACGGGCACGTTGCCTGAGTTGTCCATGCAGTCTAGGAAGAAAGCAGAGGCCAGCTTGTCCGCCAATTCGTACTCTGACTGGCCACCCAAGTCCCTGCGTAGGGCACCTGACGGGGCAGCAGCGACGTGAAGCTCAGCTGTTGCGGCGCTGTGTGCGAATTGCCTGGCTGCTGGCGAGCCACCAAGTGGTGTGATCACAGGGCCAGGGCCAGCTGCGGCCAAAGCGGGCAAGGGAGGCAACTGGGATGAGGACCCATCGACGGGAGGCGGCCTGGAGAGGAGCTGCTGCTGCTGCGCGATGATGCGCATCATCTGCTGCATCTGCTGCAGGAGCACACTGTTCTGGTGCTCGAGGCTGATCGTACGAGAAGCGAGGTCGGAGATCTGAGCTGACATGCGTGCGACGTTGTTGCCCAGCCCCTCAAGCCCTGCGACGACTTGTTCAGACAGGTCGTGGCCCTTGCGATTGAACAGGTGCGCGTTGTCGATCTTGAACTGAATCTTCAAGGCGTCACCCCACTCGATGAGCACCAGGTGCGCAGGAGAGCCCGGTGTCGACATTTTGGCGTCGTACGCGTCGCGCATGCGGGCCAGGACGTGCTCGGACTCCTTGCTCTTGAACCGCGTCTCATAGTACATGACCATGGTTGCAAGTGTCACATGCATCAGGGGCCGGAGTTGACCGTCACTCAGGAGCATCGGCGGTGAGAAGTCGTGGAAGCCGAACAGCTCGTCAATCATGACCTCGAGGCGCTTCATGCTCACCCCTGCCTTGACCAGCGTCTCGAGCGACGGGTACTTTGAGCCGTTGCCAGTTTGCCCATATGGTAGTCCTGGCCAGCCTGCCAGCAGCAGGGCCCCGGGAATGCAGAGGGCGACGCGCGCATTGAGGTAGTTGAACAGAGCGCCCACCGAGGTCAAATCGTGGCCGGTGACGTGGATGGCGAGTTCAGCGGGGACCCCGATGCAGATGGTCTCGCATGCGCCATGCCTCATGCCCTTGGCTGTGGGCGCCGGAGGCAACTCCACACCATACTTGTCATGCGTGATGGCATAGTCTTGGAACTTCTGCAGCGAACCTGGAAGGCCGGGAGCCTGCATGGCCTTCATATAGTCGGTGATCGTGGTGGTCGAACTCTTCGCCTGGTACAGGTCCGGGAACAGCCACGTCTTCTTGTCCGCGTTGAATTTCCTGTAGCCCTTCTCCCAGACGAGCGCGTCCCCGAAGTCGATCGCCCAATCGCTCAGATGGTCGACACCGGCGATGAAGCAGAAGTACTTCGATTTTGAAGTCTTGGACTGATCGGCCTCGCCTGAGACGCAGTTGAGCAACGCGTTCCAGCGCAGTTGAGCAACGCGTTCCAGCGCAACGACTCATATGCAAGGAGAGCGGGCTCGCCTCCTCGACCGCAGAGTACCCACAGGGTCTTGATGGCGAACTTGCGACGAGCTGCTTCCGCCGAGTTGGCCCTTCCCAGCGCGAGGCACAGCGCCTTGACGTGAACGTGGAACACCTGTGTGTGAGAAGCGCATGCGCGTCTCAGCCGCAGGGTTGATCGTACATGGGGGCAATCAGAGGTAATCAGAGGCAATCAGAGGTTGGAACACCTCGTGCTCCACATCAGCTTCGGCCTCCTTGCTCGTGGACTCGTGGACATGTCTTTGGTGTATCAGGCGCCCCATCTTCGCCTTGATCTTCTTGTACCACTCAGCTTGGTCGCTGTTATCGCCGTTCAAGCACATGAAGAAGTCCTGAGTGTAGGCACGTACGAGGCGAAGGCATCAACAGGCGAGCAGCAAAGCAGGCGCAGGCGCGCTGGCGCGCGCGCTCAGCAGGCAAGCAGGCGCACATGGCGCAGGCGCGCACCTTTGTACTCTGCTCCGTCGAGTGCTGGAAGCGCCTCTTCAGGTCGTAGATCATGCCGCCCCAGTACTCGATAGCTGAGTCGTGGGAAAGAGGCTTGCCCGCGTTTGTTTTGCCTTTGGGAATGAGGTAGATGCTCGTCAGGAACGTCGCATTGAACTCGTGGATCTCGTTGGCGCAGGCAAACTCCTCCGGCACTGATACCCACTTGGCGCCCCACTTCGCAGCAAGCTCTGGATTCGAGCTGGCAATTGCCTCGAGGAAGGCGTCGCCGATCTTGTTGTGCGACGCGATGTTGCTGGCATTCGACGTCGACGCACCGTCCATCGTCATCGCAGTCATCGCCTCCGACGGCGGCATCCCCGGAACTCGCCCCGGAGGCCCTTCGCCTTGCGCAGAAGCTCCGGGAAGGCAGCAGACGCCTTCGCCTCCTCGAATGCCGCCGGCCCTCGGTTTCCCACAGCCGTTTTCTCCGATCCCCGGAGAAGCCCGGAATTCCGACTCCGTCGGGAAAGCCTATGAATACTATTGTAGACGCAAGTGGCAAAAAATAAATGACGATTGCAATCATCGCAAACCACCATTGCCGTCCCCCACCCTCGCTGAACGCTTACATGTTAGCGGAGGTTGGTGCAGAAAACACAAACATCTGACATCTGCATTTCGATCGGGTGCTCTCTCTCGACGGTTTTCATCGTTCAGCTTTCAGCACAGTTGCGCGTGGGCACACGGTTGCGAGACCGTCCCTCGCGACCCGTCCGCATCGTTGCACACCACACATCGTTGCACCGTCTCGAGCTGCAGCTTCAAACTCGCACACAGGCGAACGCTGTGCTCGACGAAGTGGCGACTTGCAATCAGACCCTGCCATGGCGTCAAAGTCCTCGAGCAAGTCAGCAATCCAGTCGGGTTCGTCGAATACGTCATCTATCTTCGTCAGGTGACGAAGCGCGTTGCTGCCCGCCGTCTCCCTCGTCATCCATTGTGATGTAACCGCCGTGTAACCGTCGATGTAACCGTCCGTGTAACCGCCGTCGCCCTCGTAAGTCATTGTGATGTAACTGCCGTGTAACCGTCGATGTAACCGTCCATGTAACCGCCGTCGCCCTCGTCATCCACCGAGTCTGCACATGCTCACCAAAAACCAAGGCCCATCATTGTTGGGCCGGCGCAAGCCAATTGTCAATAGCCGTCGTCATAGTACCGGTAATCGTCACAATCGTCATAGCCGCCGCCATGTGTTGTATGAGAACGGCCACCGCCATGGCCACCGCCGCCGCCGCCGCCTCGACCACGACCGCCGCCGGGGTACATCCCTCTTGGCATGCAGCAGCGGCCCAGCTCACGGCACTTCTGACAATTCGCCATGTCATGCGGCCGTCGCTCGTTGTCCTCATCGTCGTCGGACGCAACCTTGCGATCCAATGGGCGTTGCGCGTAGGGATACACCCAAACGTTGCACTTCTGGCACGCCTGCTTTTTGTCGCAGTAGGTGGCAGCACTGCTCCAACGCTTGTTGCATTTGGTGCATCGAAGCTCGCCGAACACGCGGTGATCCGTATCGCCACGCCACGGCGTCAGCCGCACAAGGCGAACCGTCGCGCCACCAGGAGCGACGGTGAATACGTCAGCGTGCCGACGAAGCACGGTGGCTATGTATTCAGCGTCTTGTGGGATGGCCGCCGGCTTGGGGCAATTTGTCGCAATGAGCGACACCATGCAAGCATACTGCGTTGGCGCCTCGCCTGAAAAATCCGGGCGGCGTCGGATGAAGTCGTCCACGGCGTTGATATACTCAGGCTCCGCCTTTTCCGCCGCGTCTCGCAGAGCAGACACTGAGTGCAGCAGGCTCGCCACGGCGCGCATCGCATTGACATCCATAGCCCGATCCGCGCAGAGGCGGGCGGAAAGAGCGGACGCTTTGGCATGCTCCCAGCGGCCTGCAGACAGGTGAGCCTGTGCGGCAGACAGGTGAGCCTGTGCTGCATCCAACTTGGCGTTGCGTGCCTGCGTAAGGCGAGCATCTGCAGCCGCACGTTGCGTTTCAGTTGCAGCGTGGCTGCGCGCTCGATTCGAGGCATCGATGACGCGGTCCCAGTCTTTTGCCGCGGCAGCGACAGCGGCCTCTTTCAGTGCTGCTTCATGCAAACCCAGGCGCGCGTCCGCCAACACAGCTCGCGCGAGGGCGGTACTCGGCGGGTCGAAGGCGGCACGCATTGCGCCATCAGCCACTGTCTCCGCCTGCGCGAAACGCAGATGTTGCAGATGTGTGTGCGCCGTTCCCAACACCTCATTGAACGCGCCTTGCTTCCCACCGTTACACAGCTGCTGGGCTCGCTCGTGCTCCACAGCGCCCAACGCCAAAGCAGAAGCCGCTCCTGCGTGACGTATGGCAGCGGACCATGAGCGCTGCTGTAGCGCTTTCTCCGCCTTCGCAATAACCTCCTCGAACTCGCCGCTACGCGCCATCCCGAGTGCTGCGCGCACGAGGGCAAGCGCTTCCTCGTCTACGGCATGCCGACTGGCGCTGGTCGCCGCAGAGCGTGCGTCTTGCCACTTTGCGTCTCTTGCATGCGCCGCAGACTGCGCCAGCAACACGTCAAGCATGGTGCGCTCCGCAACTGGCAACAGCACCAACTGCGCGCCAGAGTCGCAAAGCCGTGCTGCACTGAGTGCATGCTCTGCAAACGCACAAGCGTATTCCAACGACCGGCCGACCAGGAGTGCAGCACGTGCGGCGCCGGTGAGGGCTTGGCACAGCAGCGCGTTGCGCTCGCGGCTGGAGAGGAGGCGCAGCGGGCTCAACCACGGCAAGCCGCAGAAACCAGCTTCCGCCCAACCTAGTGTCTTCAACGCCGCCTGGAACGCCAACAGCGCATCGTCGAACTTGCCCTCAGCAAGCTGCACAGTACCCTTCTGCAGCTCCGCCTCACACGTTGTTGCTATGTTGCTCTTCCTATGGGAGCAACATAGGAATAGCACCGTGCGTGCGTGCATGGATTTACTTTCGTGCCCAGGCGAAACGTCGTCGCGCTCCGTTAAAGGAACGCCATACAAAGTGTGAACGTCCGTTAATACTCGGCCATCTACTCGGATCTATGGTAGGGCACGCAAAGTGCTGTGTCCAATTCGAAGGAATCCTTGTTCCTTGATTTTGGAACTTATCGAAGAGTACAAGTACTGTAGCTCCTGTCTCTTATAATCCAGAAAGGACTTCGGGATCCCCTCGGCGCTCGGGATGAGGGGTTTACGTTCCGAGTTCGCCCTTATTGTACATCTTCCATGTAACCAAATGGAGACGACGAATCTTTGATTTTGGCACATCGCCGAAACGATGGGGAAACCCAGCTGAGCCTGCCGCTAGCCTCCGCTGCAGAAGATGGCCGAAAGCATCCAACGGCCTCGGCCGGCTGCGCGATTAAGCGTCGATGACGACGCACTCGCCCATCGCGGCCTTTCGCGCTCGTCGTCTATGGACAACTTGCTCGCCCAGCGCCTCGTTGCCCACACGCCTGCGAAGATAGTGCCAGACAGCGCGCCGACGGTGAAGCCACCGTCAGAAAGCGCGCCGACTGCGAAGTCACCGTCGGAAAGCGCGCTCGCGCAGAAGGTGCTCGAGCGCTGGACGTCGCCAGGAAAGAAGCGACAGCAGCATCAGCAGCAGCAGCAGCAGACATTTGAGCAGTTGCACGTCTGGCTCGCCGGGCTCTCCGGCTGGCTCACAGGGCGGGCGCGGTCGCAGCCCGATCCGACGGGCGCGGGCGCACCAGAAGACGAAGACCGTGTGTTATCTAGCGTCGAGCACATCCTCGCCGACATCCGATCGCGCAAAACGCCGGCCCGGCGGTCGCCGGTGTGGCCGTCGCCGACGGCGCATGCGCAGACGGCGCGCGAGTTCTCGAGCAGCACGGCGCTCGTGGCGCTCGACGACGACGCCATCACGCCGGTGCGTCGCTGGACTGTCGCAGGTCGACACGTGGGAGAGGTCTTGAGGGGCTCACGCACCGAGCGCGTCTACTTTAACGACGACGGCTCGATTTACTACACGAACCACTACCCGATCAAGCCGGAGCTGCCCGAGTACGAGGTGCTCGAGCAGGGCGCGAGCGCCGCCGAGCCTGGGAAGGTGATCGCGCCCAAGATCAAGCATGGGCCGCGCGTCGGCTTCGCGAACGACTATCCTCACGCGACGAAACTCATCGAGCTCGATCCCCACAACGCGTGGTACAAAGGGTCCCCTCGAGGCCCGTTGGGCATCAAGTTCAGTGGAGCCAGCGAGGGTGCGGGGCTGCTCGAGGACCATGCGACGGGCCTGGCCATCGTCGAGGCGGCGAGCGCCACGGGCGGCAGCGGCGGCTACCTCACGGTCGACTCCCACGGGTTCGTGGTCGACCGTAGAATGGCAGGCTCTGTCCTGATGCTCACGCCGAGCGCGCCGTATGGCACGTCAACCGGCGCCGTCTCGAGCTTCGAAGCGGAGCGAGAGGCTGCTCGCGCGGCCCGACGCGCCGAGAAGGCGGCCAAGGAGGCGCACGACCTGCTGCTCACGCAGCTGCTCGAGCAGGTGGTGGCGGAGATGGCGGCCGAGATCTTGCTCGATGAGTACGTGCTCGTGCTCGAGCATGTGCGGGCTCATGATGTGCCGTGCGCGGACTTGATCTCGGGCTCGGACCCGTACCTCATCGTGTCGCTCCTCGGCTGCGAGCGTCTCGATCTGAGCGGGAGATTGCCGCCGGCCGGCGTGGTGATCGCCTCCGTCCCCGCTGAAGGCAGCTCTTCCCATCGGTCTGACAAAGCGAGCACCCCTACCGGCGGGAAGAAAGGCGCCAAGGGCGGCGCCAAGGGCGGCGCCCAGGGCGGCGCCAGGACACCGCCTCCCCACAAGGGGCCCGACAAGGATTGGCTTGGAAACCCCACAAAGGAAGCCAAGCGGCGCGAGGCGCGCGAGAGGGCGCGCAAGCAGGCATCCGAGGCGGCGGCGGCGCACGAGGCGTCCTTGTCCCGAGGGCCGCCCGTGCCCTCGTTCAGCGCGTCGACCAGTTCGATCCAGAACGCGAGTGACCCGGAGTGGTCCGAGACGTTGCAATTCTGGGTGCCCGCGGGCTCGGATGCCGCACTCTCACTCAAGACACGCTTGCGCTTCTTCGTGGCTGACAGGGATCCGGAAAAGGACTTCGACGACCCGTTGGGCGAGGCGGTGATCGACTTGAGCGGCCTGAGAGGCCGTGTAGAGAGGCACCGTGTCGCCGGTCTCAATGGGCTCGCCAACTTTGCGCTCTCATTCGACTACCGATTGGTGAGCACGGTGGTGCCGCCGCCGCCGCCGCCGCGCCGACTCCACCTGACGCAGCTGAGCGCGATCGAGATTGCGCGCGAGAACGATCCGTTAGACGTACCTGAGCCGGAGGCGCCGGCGGTGCTCGAGGAGGCGCACGCGGTGCCCCCTCACGTGCCCCCCGACAAGGTGTCGATGGAGCGGGGGAGTAGTAAGAAGGGGGCGAAGGAGTCCAAGAGCGCCGTGGCCGGCGCCACCCCGAGCACGAAGGGTAAGAAGAGCGAGAGGGCGGCGGCGGGTGGCGCCGAGAGGTCCGCTGAGCGCGAGGGTAAGAAGAGCGAGAGGGCAACCGAGCGATCCATCGAGGGCAGGACTGCGCGAGGCAAGAAGGCGGCCGGCAAGGGAGAGGCCGAGATTAAGGCCGAGATTAAGGCCGAGGCCAAGGCCAAGGCCAAGGGAGAGGCGGCGAAGGCGAAGGCCGAGGCGGCCAAGGCGAAGGCGGCGGAAGCGGAGCTGGCGGCGGCAGAGGCGGAGAGGGCCGCGGCAGAGGTGGCAGCACGGGTAGCCGCGGAGGCGGAGGCAGCTAGAGTGGCGGCGGAGGAGGAGGCAGCACGGGTAGAGGCAGCGCGGTTGGCAGCCGAGGAGGAAGCAGCAGCGGCAGCGGCTGCGGCGGCGGCGGCGGCGGCGGCGGCGAAGAAGAAGGACAAGGGGAAGGGGAAGAAGGTGGGAGACGCGAAGCCAAAGTCGGGAGACGCCAAGCCCCGGGCCCCAAGCCCCAAGCCCGTCGAGCCCGTTGATCCCGTGAACCGCCTCAAGATCCTCGGGACGATCGACCTTGACGAAACTCGACCGATCCCCCCCCAGATCCGCGCAGCGATGCAGCGCTCGGCGCTGCGCGTGATGGACGTGTTCAAGGGGTTCGACACGGAACGACCCGACGGGCGTATCAGCCGCAGCGAGTTCAAGAGGGGCCTCGTCGCGCTGCAGTTCGAGGTGCCCGAGAAGTACCTCGACGAGCTCTTTGACTCATTCGACCCTGACGGCTCTGGTGAACTTGAAGTGAATGAGTTCACCAAGATGCTCCGTGGACACTTTGACGAGAACGCACCGCCGCCGCCCGCTGGGTTTACGCCGCCGCCGCCGCCCGTGGTCGCGCCGAGCAAGCCGAACCGCCCAGACGAGCCCCTGGCCCCCAAGGGCGTGGGCGTGGGCGTTGCGGATGGGGAAGGTGCCAACTATTACCCCGCCTACAAGATCGGCTCCCGGCCGCCGAATGCGTCCGCACGGGCGGCGGAGGGCGCAGACCGCTCGAAGGCTGCGCAGCTCATGGAGTATTATAAGGGCGATCAGAAAGGCACGAAGGACGGCGCAGGAGGCGCTAAGGCCACGCCCCCCTTGGAGGGTGGGTGGGGGTGGTTGGGGGGCGGGACGACGACGGCTCTGGCGAGCGTGCCCCCGAAGCCGATCTCGACCGGACTGTCCAACCCTTCAAAGCGCCCCGCGACCTTTCTGACCGCCGTCCTCATCGACACTGGCGTGGCGCCCGCCGCAAAGCCGCCGCCGTTTGCGGGCGGCTCGAGCCTGCCGTTCACGCAGCCGCCCATGCTCATCAAGGAGGCGCGCACGGCCGCGCAGCCGTACTCCAAGATCCGCGAGAACTATTCATGGGATGCCACGTGGATCCGCGAGAACAATTTGATGGTCGACCTCGGCCGTGGCACGATGCGTCCAGCCACCGTGCGGCTGAGCCTCTATGAGGAGCCCGATCTGGCCGCGGCGACGAGGTCGATGGTGCCCTCTCTCTTCGTGTCGCCCACCATGCGCTCCGGCGCCGCCCACAGAAAGCCGCCTCGGCCGGATCCGATTGAGCTCGCCTCGGCTCTCGTGTGCGTCGACGGCACGCCGGGCGGCCCCCCGATGGAGGTCCTGCTCAAGGGGCGTAAGCTCCTTGGAAAGGACTACAAGGTCAAGTTCAATGTCGACGTCTCGATCTGGTGACGAGGCTGGTGGCGTGGCTGGTGACGAGCGCGATCGAGCTTGACCCTCGTTTCGCGACGCGCCACATCGGCTCTTCAACATGTGTGGTATTCAGATAGTTTGTCAGATATGTTCTCCTAAGTGTTCGGTGAGATGGATGATGAGCTGTGAGAATTGAAAAAAGGATCATCGCTCCGTTGCTTGACTTGACTTGACTTGACTTGCCTTTTCGGGTCCCGTCGGATGGCAGCCACCGACTCCGCCGACGCTCGTTCGCGCCGCGTGCGTGCGTACGCGCCGCCGCCGCCGCCGCCGGGATGCTGAGCACGCTCTTCTCCTGCTGCGGCTGCTGTTCGACGGGCGAGCCTGTCGACGAAGATATCATCGAGGATGGCGTTGCGCTGAGCACAAAAGCAAAGACTCGCAACCTAACGATTGACAGCGATGTGGTGCGCGGCATCGGCCAGGTGCTCGCCGACCAGTGTTTGCTTCAGGATCGCAGCTACTGGGAAATTGGGGTCGTGGGCGATGTGACGAGCACAAGCGCGATCAGCATAGGCGTCGTGGCGCCATCGCACGTGCTCGGGGAGCCACTGAGTGAGGATGGCGCCGACGGCTCGAGCTGGTGCATCCACTCGAGGAGCCTGCCAACCGGTCTCAAGCCGGGCGACGTGATCGGATGCGCCATGGATCAGACCGACTACCCTGTCAAGCTGAGCTTCTTCCTCAACGGCAAGCTCGTGCGTGAGGTGCGCGGTCCGGTGGCCGAGGCGACTCCGATCCTCTCGCTCGAGGGTGCGGCGCCGGGCGTGGCGCTCATGGCGAATTTCGGTCAGAAGCGCTTCAGCTACAAGCCCAAGCATCTGTCGGCCTTCGACGGGCTACTGCGCAGCCGCAATATTATCTGATGATCCCTCCTTCCTCCTAGCTTGGAGTGAGTTGGTTGGAGGGCACCTTACTGATTGACGTACTGTACCTGATGGTGAAGTTACGAGGCATGGATAAGTTTCGCCAGATGTGGGAGGACTGTTTATTATGTTCAAAACGCCGTCTCGGGCGGCACCGTCATTACCACTCGTCGGTTTGTGCGATATTGACGGGGGGGTCGCGATATCGTGTGATTCCGCGATTTCGTAGTCCGGTTAGCAATATCGTAGTACGCGCACGATATCTTAGGCGGGCGCCGATATCGTACCCCCGTGCCGATATCGTGTGAGAGGTTGCGCTATCGTGGGTATTTGCGATGCCGTGGGCCGCGCGGTAATATCGTACGCAGGCCCGCGATATCGCACGACGCGGCGTGGTATCGTGCCTACCCGCGTTATCGTGAGCGCGACGCGTGATATCGTGGGTAGGGACCGGATATCGCCGCGCGCACCGACGATATCGCGTGTGTGTGCGATATCGTTCGCGGGGCGCGATATCGTCCCTCGCGCGCGATATCGCAGGTCCGCGTGGCAATATCGTACGCTTTCCCACGATATCATGGGCAGGGCGTGGTATCGTGCACACCCGCGTTATCGTGAGCGCGAGGCGCGATATCGTGCGGCCCGCGACGTTATCGCGGCCCCGAGTTGCGATATCGTGAAACCACACGATCTCGCGGCGGTGTCACGATATCGTGTGTATTGCGCGCGATATCGTGAGCCTGTCCACGATATCGTGGGCTCCGTTAATGAGATTCCATTAGCCGTTCGCTCATAATCCCGAGTTCACACGATCTCGATAAGTATCTCGATCCGGATCTAGTGAGAGGCGCCGCCGTCCATGCTTGCATTTCCTCGGGACGCCGCCGCCCGCGCCTCCGCCACCGCCCTCACCACCTCCGTCGCCACCACCTTCGCCTCCGCCCTCACCGCCGCCCGCGCCTCTGCCGCCACCGTCACCGACGCCCGCACCTCCGCCGTCGCCACCACCTCCGTCGCGGCGCCTATGACGAAATGGACTCCAACCAGAGGCCACGGACGGAGCGGCTGACCGAGGCATCTCCGCCCACCGGGCAGGGCCATGGAGGCACACGGTGACGTTCGCACATCCCCCACGACCAAGCCCAGCAGCAGCAGCAGCCCGTCGGTAGGCATCAAGAAGGCTCCCACCGGCCGAGCGTCGAGTCCCTCGCTGTCGCCGAGGTCCATCAAGCCGCCGCCGTCGAGGCGGCCGCCCTCGGTGGCCAGCAGCAGCGCCGGCGGCGGCAACCGCAAGGTACCCAAAGCCGCGGTAGAAGTACGAGGAGTCTCGCCTTTGAACTTCGAGGTGAGGCGGCAGCGCAGCCAGCGACGCACACGACCGACCTGGGCATCTTGCAGCAGCAGCAGCTGGCGCTGCGCGCGCGCGCGCTCGGATCGACAAGCTGCAGAACACGGTCGACTCTGGCGGCGGCGGGAGCACCCTGGCGCTCAGCGGCGCCGCTTCGGGTGCGGTCGCCCCGCAGCGGCGGTGGCCGAAACGGCGAGCGCCGCGCAGGCAGCTGCTCAGCCTGTTGGAACGGGGCGCTGCGGTTCGAGGCGGATGGCGCCCAGGAGAGCACTGAAGCCGCCGAGCGCGAAGCGCTTGCCGCCTCGGCCGAGCTCGCGCGCCTCCATTCACAGCTCATGCGTTCGAAGCCGCAGCCGCACGTGGCGGCAACAGCCGCAGCGGCCCGCGCGCCGTATCGAGCGCAGAGGAGCTCGGTACGGCGCTTGGCGCGGTCGAGGTGAGCGCGGCGGGCGGCGCGGTGCCCGTTTTCGCGCGCTTGTGTGACTGATGACGCGCTGTTGCGGACGCACTCGAGGCGGAGGTGCTCGCGGCGATGCTCGAGGCGGTCGCGGCGTTCACTAGATGCTTCAATGCGCTCGATGCTCACGTGGAGATGAGCGCCGTACTGGGCGCGCCGCCGCCGCCGCCGCGCCTGCGGAGCGCGTTGCTCTATGCGATGGGGTTCCTGTCAGACCCGCCCCCAGCCTCGGCTCGCAGATCGCGCTCAGTACGGCGCGAGACCCCTCGAGCGCCCGGCACAGCGCGTCGGCGGTTACGCGCGGCTGCCCTCGCGCTTCTCGATGCTCTGAGTGAGCGACCCGCGGTGCTCTTCGCCGCTCTACCCTCGGACGATCGACATCACCTCCTCGCCCTCCTTGCGCGTCGTCTCGAGCACTCCGCCACCGCGGTGCGCCTCTCCCCCTCTGGCCGCGTGCGCGCCGCCGACGCGCACTCCGCCGTTGGGATGCTCCGACGGCTGACGCTCAGCGGAGGCGACCAGGACGGCGCCACCTATGCCTGGATAATGGGCGCCCTGTTGGACGAGGTGGCGCCCGTCACGGCGCGGTCGGTCGGCGCCCACGATGACGCGCCCACGACGGCGCGTATGTGCGCCTCTCTCCTAAGGCTTGCACTGATCGGGGCGGCGAGCGCATCGCAGCAGCGCGCGCACCTCGATGCACGCAAGCCCGAGCTGCTGCGCGTCCTCGTGGGCATCGCCACACGCCCCGGGCCCCTCGGCGCCGTGTTGGGCGCGGCGCGCGGCAGCTTGCACGGAGCGACCAGCAGCGCTCAAGATGGCGCGGTCGATAGCGTGCAGTGGTGCGCCCTGCTCGCCCTGACCGCCCTCGTCACCAACGACCAGCTTCGGCTCGCGCCCACCGACGGCGCACCACTGATGCTTGCGATCGCGAGCGCCGCTGGTCACCACCTCGAGCTGCGGTACGCGCCGTCCCGAGCGTCCGAGCTGAGGACCTATGATGACCTCTGATGAGGACCTCTGATTGCCTCCCTCATCAGGTGCGCGCCGTCCCGAGCGTCCGAGCTGCCCACGCCCGTCACGTTCAACAGCGCGTACTTTCTCGTGGCGCTGCTCCGGCAGCGATCACGCCTCATGCACCGCGCTGTGCCGCTCCTCATCGCCACCATTCGGGGCACTTTCCGCGTTGACGGTGAGGGGGTGATCTGGCGGGCGGCAGATTGGGCGGGAGCGGCGGTGCCTTCGCGCGTCACATGTCGACGCCGAGCCGACCGTCTGCCTCGGCGCCCCTGCCCGGGACGGCGCCCATGCCCGGGACGGCGCCCCCCTCGGGTTTGGATGAACTTCTCGGAGTACAGAAGGAGGGGGAGCGCCGTCCCGAGCACCGCAAAGGGCGACCCGAGCGCGCCTCGAGCTTCGAGAGAGGAGCCGTTGGAGCCGCCGGCGCTCGGGACGGCGCTCGGGACGGCGCTCGGGACGGCGCTCGGGACGGCGCTCGGGGGAGTGCACCGACGTCCCGAGCGCCTGGGCGAGACGAGTGCACCGCCGATGGCGCAGCGCGTGCTGGCCGCGCTCGCTCTACGAGGCGGCGTTCATTTGCTACTGGCCCAGCTGCAGCCCGAAGTGCTCGACACGGCGCCCGAGATGCTCGGTACGCGCGACGTGCCACCGCCGCCGCCGCTTACGACCAATGTGCTCGAGGCAGCGCTCGGCGCGCTCGTCGCCTACTTTCGTGTGGCACCGCTCGAGGTGAGCTTGGCGGCGGCGGAGCTGGAGGCAGAGGAGTGGCTCGTGGCCCGCATCCCGAGCTGGGCGCGCGTGCAGGCGCCCAACACGGCGCCACTCATGAGCCGCTCGGTGTGCGCTCTGCTGCTGCTCGCCACCGAGACGAGCGATCCATACGAGCGCCGTCCCGAGCTCGGGCGGGCGGCCATCCCCTCGGTACTGCTCGGTACTGCTCGGTGCACGCCCCTACCCTCGTGCAGTGCCACATCCACCACGCTCTTCTCAAAGTACGTGGACGAGCCGCCCAAGACAACGCTTCCGCCCGAGACGACGCTCTCGACGGCGCCCGCGACGGTGCCGCCCTTGCCTCCGTCATCCCTACCACCCCTACCAACCCAACCACCCTACCCGCCGCGTCATCTGGTGCATGCGGCGCCGTCGCGGGCGCATCAGATCCGGCGCCGTCGCGGGCGCCTACGGAGCCGCCAGTGGCGGCGGCAGCGGCAGCACTAGCAGCTCCACCGAGGCGTCGCATGGACACGGTCGCGCCGTCGTGGGCAGCAGCAGCAGCGGCGGCGGGCAGGCACGCCACGCGCCGTTGTGGGCACGCCACGGGACGCTCAGCGCTGCTCTCCTTCTCAAGGACAGCTTGTGCGTCGTCCATCTCTTCGAGGTCGCGCGCCGTATCGGCACGACGCTCAGCAGCCCTCCCACTACCGCTCCGAAACCACCGGGCGCCGTACCTGGCGCGACCAAGCGCGCCGTACCGGGCGTCGCGACGCCCTTGTCCATGCGAGCGGCACCGAGATGGCGCGCGCCGTACCGGGCGCCGAGATGGCGCGCGCCGTACCGGGCGCCGAGGTGGCGGCCTCGGTGATGCCTCTGGTAAACTTTGGAAGAGTCCATGTGAGTCTGCTCCTGCGCTGCGTGCCCCCAAGCGCGGGCGCCGTCGCGGGCGCAGAGCAGGAGCATGCACGCGCCGTCGCGGGCGCAGAGCAGGAGCATGCGGCGCGCCTCAGCCTTCGTCTCCTCGCCCAGCTGCTTCGTCATTCGCTCGAGAGTCCCAACGG
>Ga0210243_100673_pt1 | contig 28746 bp, 9 predicted proteins | sample ChrtobMeP5a_32mM_FD_155461 | JGI IMG/M metagenome (GOLD analysis project Ga0210243, IMG submission 155461) | Chrysochromulina tobin associated microbial communities from unialgal haptophyte culture, Seattle, Washington, United States - P5a_32mM | ecosystem: Host-associated > Algae > Haptophytes >...
CGTGGCGACGGTGGCGGCGGTGACGGCTGCGGCGCATCAGGCGTCCCCCGGGGATGGTGAGGAAACGGTGGTGGTGGTAGAGGCGGCGAAGGCGAGGGTGGCGGCGGCGAGGGCGAGGGAGGCCTTGGCGAGGCCAGGGGCGGCTTTGGCGACGGCGGCTTCGGCGGCTTTGGTGGTGGAGGCGGAGGAGAGGAGGCTTCGACGATGTCATATAAGAGGACCGGCCGGTCGGAGAGCACCACAAACTGACGCAGCTCTTCCTGAAGCGCTGGTGTGAAGCAGCTCATGTCCGAGCCGACAGCGCGCAGGATGGCGTGGCCTGTCGTAGGCGCGCCCTCAGGGATACTCGCGGTGATCATCACCTTGGCGCCTCGATGCTCGAGTTCGAGCATCTCCTCCGCAATGTCTCCGGCGCCGCATTTTCGCATGGCTGCCAACAGCGCATGGCTCGGCAGCGCTCCCTCGTATGCTGTGAGCTTCCTCTGCTGCTGTTGCTGCTGCGGCGGCTGTTGCGACCGCCATCGTGATGGCGCGCCGTCGCCGCTTCCCAAGCTGACACTGAATGTAATGCGCTCGATGCTTGCATGATGCGTGGGAGCAGCAGATATGATTGGCGCGCCAAGCGTTTGCCAGAGCGGCAGGACGTGGACGAGGCCGGCCATGGGCAGTCCAAGTCGGCCCTCACCTCACTCGAATTCGCACTTGTCCACCTGGGGGAGTTGGTACCGGTAAGAGGCGCCGTCGTAGGCGCGACACCTCCTGGGTCTGTGTATACCTGTCCAGGACCATTAAATAGCGTAGAATGGTCGTAGTGTGCGGGGTGCTTTTGGTAGCCGGCACCGTCGGGCCTGGTGACTCGTTCTCGGCGTAAATCTCGGTTGCCTCATGAAATAACTGAAAGTTAACGACGTAAACGTTTGAAACGCCCACCGTAGTGCGTAGTTGGTAGTACCCTAGTGCGCGTCCCCCCGACGGAATGCCACGGAACCCGAGACGGTCGGGGTTTTGTTCCGACACACAGATCACGTAACTACACGGCCGTCCCGGGGGGACGCTGATTGATTGTCGGCAGCTTATGAATACTTGGTGCAGCCTTGGGACTCCTCGGGACGTCGTGCCCCGACGCCGCTGCCATGCCGTAAAGTATAGCCGTATTGCCTTTGTCCTCCTCGCGCCGATCGCGAGAGCGCGACATCTTCCATGCTTCCTTGCTCACACCAAGATGCTACCACTACCATTCCCGCCGGATCGAGATCTCGGGAGATGCTGGGGAGATGCTACCACAGCCATTCGCGCCGGATCGAGATCTCGGGCTTCCAGCGCTTGCCGCCGTTGCACCCGCCGTCGAGAGGCATTGCGATCTTAGCGATCCACTCGCCGTTCTCGTCGATCGTAGCGTCCCGATACTCAAGCCACGCAGCGCTCGCGCGACGGCCGGGCATGAGGATGCGCGCGCGCAGCCGGCGCTTCCCTTCCTCGTCCAAATTCTGGCGCCACCCGAGCTCATAATCTGGGGGTTCGGACTTTTCGCTCCCTCGGTAAGGAAACTCTGCCTGCAGCGAAATCGGGCATCGAAGCCTCGCGAGGCCGCGGCCAATCTTGAGCCGAAACCGCTGGCTCATCAGCAGCGAGGTGACCTCAACATTGACCGGGCCGGCCACGCGAAAGAGAGAGAGCGACTGCAGGCAAGTCGCCTCCTTCCAACTGCCGCCGATCGGCTTTTTGAGATTGCCCTTTGCAGTCGCCTGTACGCCCGCAGGGAGCGAACATGCCAGCGAGAGGTCGGTGCCGGAGTTGGTGAAGCGAGCGAGTGAACGCCGCACTTCGTAGTATAGGTCGAGAGGCAAGGCGCCGGACACGAAAACTGTCGGTAGCGTGCTTGAGCCTAGCGAGTTGGCTTGCCGAGTTTCTTTTTTCTTCTCCAGGTCAGCAGCTGTCATGGACGGCCATCTGAGCAAATTTCGTCCATCCGCTGCGACGGCAACATGCGTGCGCATGCCCTCGAGGATCTCAACATCCGTCTCGTACTTCAACTGAAAGTCGCCCATGCCGTCAGCACCCGTTCCGCCAGCTTGAACACAGACGTGCCACACGCCGTCGCTCATCTTGGAGTGGTGCGGTCCAGGATGTCGTCCGGTCCGGTCAAGCTTGGCCTGGACAACAACGCTTGATAACAACAGCATGATGTTCCCGAGACGCATTGCGAAAGCAAGGCAAGGTCGGACGGCGGGGTCCTTCCGCAGCGCCATCACAATCTCTGCACACAATCTCGTGCTGTTTTAGTCACGTCAGTTCGTCAAACGGAGGCCCCGCCAGTTGGCAAAGATTAGAAGCCATAGGCGCCAGATACATGTAGCGACCTCGAGTGGGGTCGCGGAAATGGAGGATGGTTACTTTTGCGGTACAGTACCAGTACATTGTACCCGTACTGACTACACTGAGCTACTGACGCTAACCGCAAGATTGTGCGGTGCGTGTGGGTGCGTTGGTGGGTTGGGATGGATGTGAGGTTCTTCTGTGCCGTGTGCGCCCGTGTGAACATTAACACAACAGACGCGACCCGGTGCTTGCATTTTTTGTTGGAATTCGTTTCCCATACATGTCGCAACATTCGCGCCGCCCCATCGCGATGCTTGCGGCACTCCACGACCTCGCTCTTGACATGGTCGCCTCTCCACCACCGCCTATTCTTCTCATTATCCTCGGTCCACTCATCCTGCCGCTGATCCTTCTTGAGCTCTGGCACCGAACGAGCCGGACCGCAGTCGCAAAGTCTCAGGCCTCGTACACACGTATACACGAGCTCGGGGTGATAACGTTGGGCGATTATTGCACCGTGAGTGGTCTCACGCAGTACGTTGACCGCAACGGCAAGAGGGCTCGCGTGGTCGGACGTGACGCGAAAAAAGGCCTCTGGCACGTAATTATTGACGGCGAGGCCCAGGCCCAAGACTCTCCGTCGAAGAACGGCAAGGTGGCACTGCGGCCGGAGAACCTCGTGCCGGACGTCCCATGCCTCCAGCCCGCGACGGTGCTGAGTGCCCGAATTCGGCGAGGCGAGCTCACGTCTCGAGCGCTGACCGAGCTTTGCGTGCAGCAGCTCTTGCGTGCCGATGAGTCGCTCAACGCGCTGACCGCACGCCGCTTCGAAGATGCGCTCAAGGAGGCCGATGCGGCCGATGCGGCCGTGGCAGCTGGCCGCGCGCCACCCGTGAGCATCGCACCTCTCTGGGGCGTGCCCATCCTCGTCAAGGAGTGCTTTGAAATCGCTGGCCTCCCATTCACGGCTGGCGTCGCCTCTCTGACCGGGCGCGTCGGACTCACCACTGCACCGTCCATGACGCGGCTTGCCGAGGCTGGCCTCCCGATCCTCGGCAGCACCAATGTGAGTGAGGCGTGCATGTTCCATGAGGCGGCGAACCCCAGTAGGAGATGGAGCTCGAACTCGTCTCCCCTCCGGCTCCGTGGACAGCTCTCCTCCTTGCCCACAATCTCATAAGCTCACAAGCTCACAAGCCCATGCGCGTTCGATCCCCGCCTCGCAAGTCTACGGGCGGAGTGTTAACCCGCATGGTGGCGGCACGCGCACACCGGGCGGCTCGAGTGGCGGCGCCGCGGCACTCGTGGCGGCGGCTGGCGCACCCCTCGCGGTTACGTCCGACGTCGGAGGTTCGACTCGAATCCCCTCGCTCTACTGCGGCCTATTTGGACATAAGCCGACTGGAGGCACCATTCCCAACTCGGGCACGCTGCCGCACGTGCCGCCCGACTCGCTCGTCTCGATCTATTGCCAGCTGGGTCCCACCACGCGCCACGCGTGCGACCTCTATCCGCTCCTTGTCACGCTGGCAGGAGCCGACGGCATCGACCGCGTCTGTCGGCCAGATGCCCGCGCGTCGCTGCTGGCTGCCTCACCGCGCGACGTGGACGTCGCGAGCTTGACCGTCTTCGTCTTCGACGAGCCCTTCCTCCCGTGGCCATTGCGCTCGGGTCTGCACCCGGAGCTGAGGGCGGCGCAGGCGCGGGCGGTTGCGGCACTCTCAGCTCGCGGCTGCAAGGTCGTTCACATTGGACACGCTGAACTGCCCGAGACGGCGTACGCCTTCTCGATCTGGTCAGCAACGCTCGCGGCTGCACAGGCGCTTCCGTTCCGTCACATCATATCCGATGGCCGGCGCGACGGCCCATACACGGTCTGGCAGGTGGGGCTCGAAGCGCTTCGATGCCTGCGCGGCGGAGGACAGACGGCGCGTCACACGCTACCTGCCGTGGGCCTTGCCCTGGTCGAGACGCTCGATGCGTGTCTCGACCGTCTCTTTTCTTCGCGACGCACCATGATCGGCAAGGGGCTGAAGCTCCGCACGCGTCTGGACGCGCTGCTCGGCGCGGGCACCGCTGTGCTCGTCTGCCCCTCGCTGCTCACCCCGGCGCCGCGCCACCACGAGAATCTGCTGCGCTTCCCCGACGCGGGCCAATGCGGCCTGTGGAATGTGTTGGCTCTCCCTGCGACGGCGGTGCCGCTAGGCGCCGACCCGCGCACGAAGCTGCCCCTCGGCTGCCAGGTCGTCGGCGGCTATGGCTGCGACCGAGTGACCATTGCGGTCGCAGAGGAGCTCGAGAAGATGGGCGTGGCGAAGGCGGTGACGCCCTTCGCGCCTTGAGGCGGAGTCAATTACAGCCGTATGCCGCGTGCTTCACGGCGATACGCGGAGCCGGACAGGGTTTTCGTGCGAGGTGGGATAGTTCAGAGGTGCGTGTGTTCGTGGAATGTGAGTCGAAGTGTGATCGCACGGTGTGGGTGACGCGGGCGGCCCGCGAGCGACACCGTGGCGTGTGGCGTGGCGTGGCATAGCGTCAGCGACATCGTGTGGTCCCCGCCCCCCAACCCCAGACGCTTGAGAGCGAACGCGTTGAGCGTGGCTTCGTTTGTTCTATCAGAAACGTGAAACGTATCCGGGACCCGGCGCGCCCCTGCTTAGGTGCTCGCGCTTAGAGATCCGTACCGGTCCGGGGCGCGGGGGCGTCCGTGCACTCGTGCTCCGGGCGCGGAAACCAAACGGCAAACCATGACAAAATTACTGAAGCACTTACAGCGATATTTTTCAACTACGGAAACTTCCTCGGCCGCTCCGGAGGGCCGGGCGGCTCGTCGGTGTACTGCCACGCGCGGGTCATTCCGATCGCGTCGACGCCAGAGTGAATGGCCGCAAGCTCCTGGCTCTTCTGCATATTGGCACGGCGCACGGGCGCGTTCGCGCCGCCCAGCCCGGTTGGGCGCCTGGGCGGAGGTACCGGCCCACCCGGGCCGCCGCGCGACGTCGGGCGGTCGCGCGCCGAGAGTGACCCAGGCGCGACCGGCAGCGGCGCATCCGCCGGCAGCAGGGCTCCCACATCCGCTCGCGCCGTATTGGGCTGCCGGACGCCCCACGGCGTTTGATTGAACAGTCCATCAGTATAGGTGCCCGGGGGCGCCGGTCCGAGAATCCCGGCGGGAGGCACCTTTGCCTCCGCCTCTTTCAAAGCCGCCGCGCGGGCGGCTGCCGACGACGACTCCGCCATTGCCCCCTTTGGCGCCGGCGTCGCCGACGATCCCTTGGCCGCCGGCGTGGGCGACCCCTTTGGAGGCGATACCAAGCCGTGTCCGCGCACATCGAGTGGGTCCACCCCGGCTCGAGCCCACGGTGGGAACTGGTTGGAAGCACTAGGAGGCCGGTCCTCCCTCGTCGAAGGCCGGGGAGACGAGGGAGGCCGACTGCCTCCCTTGGCAAAGTAATCGGGCGGCAGCGGCGCCATCGCAGGCACCATGAACGCCAGTCGCGCATTCTCCTCCTGCAGCTTCTTCTCGCGAGCGGCTGCGAGCTTGAGGCTCTGCTCGAGCTCCGCCACCCTTGCCCGGGCATCGGCAAGCTTGTCTTCGGCGGACGTGGGTCGCACGGCAGCTCCCTTGGCAGCCTGCGCCTCAACCTGTGCGGCCAAGACCGCCGCCTTGCCCGCCACGGCCTGCGCACGGCTCTCCTCCACGGCTTGGGCGGCAGCGCCTTGCGCAGCTGAGGCCGCCGCCTTCGCCTCCATTGCCTGCCTGAGCGCCGCCGCCTCAGCCGCCTCGGCGGCCGCCGCCTTCGCTTGGGCCGCCCTCATCGCCTCGTGCGCTTCCCTCCCCTCGGCTGCAGCGGTCGCCTCGGCCGCCGCAGCCTTCGCCTCGGCCGCCGCAGCCTTCTTCTCGGCCGCCGCAGCCTTCTTCTCGGCCGCCGAGGCCTTCGCCTCGGCCGCATCTGCCTTCGCCTCGGCCGACGCCACCTTTGCCGCAGAGCCCGCCTCCGCCGTCGCCTTGGCCGCCTTCACCTTCGCTTCGGCCGCCGACACCTTTGCTGCGAACTTGAACGCCTCGGACGCCTCCTTCGCTTTTGCCCTTGTTGCCGCCTCCGCCGCGCGCGCGTTCGCCCTCGCCGCCTCCTCCTCTCCGCGCGCGCGCGCCTCCGCCAGCCCCCGCGCGCGCTCCTCGTGCTGTGCAGCCTGCTGCCGGAGCGCGGCCATCTCGAGCCGTGCCACATCAAGCTCCGCCATTGCCGCCTCCGCCTTGACCTCCGCCTCCTTCAGCGCCCTGGCCAGAGCCGCCTCGGCCTCGGACGCGAAGTTGTGTGTCGCCCCGCCGGCCTCCGCCTCTGCCGCGCGCGCCGCGGCCGCCTCCGCTGCCCTCGCCCGCGCCGCCGCAACCTCGGCCGCCGCCGCTGCCTCCGCCTTCTTCGCCGCCTCCACAGCTCTTGCATGCGACTCCGACTCCTCGGCTGCTGCGCGTGCGGCTGCCCGCGCGGCCGCTTCGTTCGCCTGGCTCACATCGGCCCTCGCAGCCTCGAGCTCGGATCGAACCGCCGCCGCCTCGGCCCGCGCCTCGTCCGCCTCTGCGTTCGCCTGCTGCAGCGCCGCTTGCGCCTGGGCGATCGCCGCCTCCGCCTGCGCCTGATACCGCGTCATTGCCGCGTTCGCCTGCGCCACCGTTGCCTCCGCCTGCGCTACCGTCGCCTCCACCTCCGCCTGCGCCTGCGCACGGGCCGCCTCGGCCACGGCGAGCGCCTCGGCCGCGGCCTGTGCCTCGGCCCGAGCCCCCTCTATGGCGACCTCAGCCGCGGCCTGTGCCTCGGCCTTAGCCGCTTCGATGGCCGGCTGTGCGATGCCATCGGCTAAGGCGGCACCGCCCTGAGCCAGGGCCTCTGCCGCGGCCTGCGCCTCAGCCTTGGCGCTCGCCGCCTCGGCCCGGGCGGCCTCAGCCTCGGCGCGCGCCTCAGCGAGCTCCTTATCCAACGCGGCCTTGGCCTCCTCAAGGGCAGCACTCTTCGCCTCCTCGGCCTCCAATCTGGCCTCGGCCGCCGCCTTGGCCTCCCCCTCAGCGGCTTTGGAGGCCGCCTTGGACACCGCCGCCGCGAAGGCGTTCGGCTTGCCACGGCTCGGCTTCCCTGCCAAGGTGGAAGGCGTCCCCGACTTGCCCGGGCCGCCCCCCAGCCCCGCATTGAGCACCGACTCGTTCGAAGGCGGCGTCGGCACCGGCGTCGGCGGAGCCGACGGGCGCTTGGCTGGCGCCGGCACGACCGAAGCTATTTGCTTGAGCGCGGGCATGCCGCCCATCACCATCAGCAGCTGGCCGTTCTCGAGCGCGAGCTTCCTCACGGCCTCTGCCTGGCGCGAGACCATGAAATTCGACAGCTCCTTCTCCTTGGCCCGCTCGGCGCGCTCGTGCTCGAGCTTGGCGGTCCACTCGTCGATCGTCCGCTTGAGCAGCGCGGCGGCGGCCTCCCTCTCTTTGACCCGCTCGGTCTTCTCGTGCTCGAGCTCATCCTTGACGTGCAGCAGCTGGTCGCGCGTCTTGAAGAGCTCGTCCTCAGCCTCCTGCGCGCGCTTCTTCTCTGCCTCTAGCTTCCTCTTCTCCTCGGCCAGCTGCGCGACCTTGAGCTTGAGGTCCTCCTCAAGCTTCATCTCGCGCGCCTCGGACGCGCGTAGCAGGGCCTCGTCGACGTAGCCTACCTTCTTCTCTCGCACGAGCTGCTCCGCGTGCTCGCGCCTGATGCGCGCAACCATGTCCCGTAACTCCCACACCTTCTCGGCCTCTACTTTCAGCTCATCTTTGGTACTGGCGAGCGTCCCCTCGAGATCCTTGTTTGCATAGACCTTCTGTTGCAACTTGATCTCGAGTGCCTTGATCTGGCGCTGGAACTCCTCGACCTGCGCTTCGCGCCGCGCCGCCTCTTCCTGAAACCTTTCGGCGATGGTGCGCTCGAGCATCTCGCGCTGCTTGATCAGCTCGTTGTTCAGGTTGGCGGCCGCTGCGGCGCGCGCGTTGTCGCTCACCTGCTTGTGCGTCTGCTCGAGGTGGCGCATCATCGCGCGATAGTGCTCATCGCGTTCGCCCGCGATGTGCATCGTCGCGTGGCTAAGAAGCGTCGCATGCTCCGATTTCACGTCCTGCAGCTCCGTGCGCAGCTGTGCGAGCTGCTGCTGCTGCAGCACTGAGCCGAGCTGGAGAGTGCGCAGGTCCAGGAACTCGGAGGTGTCGGTCTGCGTGCCCCTGACGTCGAAGAAGTGGCCGGGTATCATCCCGGACAGGGTGGAGAGCCGGATCTGTTCGTCGGAACAAGGTTTTCACAGTTTGTTCTGGAGTGTTTATGCGTACACGGGTCCCCAAAACTTCACCTAAACCTGCTTGAATTCACAACGAAAGCTCTGATCTCGTGTTGTCGGAGTAGAGCGGGTCGTGAATCACCATGCGGCCATCCGTGCATCGAAGGCCGGCGCCGTACGTCGTGCCCACGTCGCAGAGCGTGCCGCCGAGTCGCTCCGCCAAGTCGCCCGCATTCCCGCCACCCCCTCCACCGCCAGACGCCGCTGCGCCGCCGCCCAACCTCGAGGCTGAACCCGTGCCCGACGAGGCCGAACTGGAAGCCGAGGAGTGGGAGCTCATGCGCAAGGCGGAGGCGCTGGAGCGCGAGGTGGCGGAGCACAAGGCCGCAAAGGAAGCGGCTCGCGAGGCGCGCCGGCGCGCTGACGAGCGGCACGCTGCCGAGGCGGCTCTTCAGCGCTGGCAGAGCGAGCTGCGCGCCGAGACTGAGGTTGCGATTGCGAGGCTCAATGAGCAGCGTGCGGCTCAGCTCACCAAGTGCGCCGAGTTTGAGGCCAAGCTGCAGGCGAACATCGAGGCGATGCAGGCGATGCAGGTGCAGGTGCGCCGCCGCGCCGCCGCCATCGACACGGCCTTCGACGCGACAGTGGCGCGACTCTCGGGCTCTTACACGGACGCAGTGGCATGCATGGCGGAACAGGTGGCTGCCGCGGGAGTCGCGGCTTTGAGATAGCAAGGCGGCCTCACTCCCCGTCGGGTGTTCTTGAAGAATGTCTGGACTTTTCTGCCGGGTCCCGAATAAAAGACACCGGGGGCGCCGGGTTACAGTGCACTGCATTCGTTCTGCATTCACACGGGTCACGGCGAGCCCGCTTGGTGGGTTGGATCCGCATCGCTCATCCGATCGCATCCCGCCGGTTCACGGCACGGCACGGTTACGGTTCACGGCGCGCGACGTACTCACTACTCTCATCTCACACAGTAACATCTCAAAAGCGACGTCGACGTGGGACGTGCCGTCTTCGAATCGGGCTACCGGGGAACGCCCACGACGACGCGCGTTCCGACATGCTCGGTCCGACTACGCTCGTCTCCGCGTAGGGCCTTACGGTCCACTAGCTTGAGTTGTCACCGAGCCCCGCCCACGCCTACGCGCTCCCGCGGGCGCTACTCTACGCAGAACGCCGCGACGACGCGCGCCGCTTGGGCGCGTGCTGCCCCTCCTCGTCGTCTTCATCCTCGCCCTCCACACCCGCACGGCCTCGCTTATTGGCCTTGAGCTGCTGCCGCAGCGCCTCAATCTCCGCCTCCGCCTCCGCCTTGGTGGCCGCCATCGCCGCCTCCGCCTCAGCCTTCGCCGCCACTGCCTCCGCCTTCGCTGCTGCCATGGCGGCCGCTGCCTTCTCCTCGGCCTCGGCAGCCACGCCGGCCATGCGCGCCGCCATCTGCTCGGCCATCCGATCGAGCTCCGCCTCGTGCTCCTCGATGCGCCGCCGCAGGTTGAGGTTTGGCACCAGCGCTGTACCGAGCGTCGCGCGCGTGAGCGGGCTGAGCGGGTGCGGGCCGCGGAGAATCTCCTCAATCGCGCTGCGCTCGTAGGAATGGCCATCGGATGCGACGACCGGATCCTTCATCTTGTCGTACGTGATCGGACATGTGAAATCGGCAGGCAGCGGCACGTTCAGCCCAACAGACTCGCGCCGCGCGCGCCGCGTCGCCGCCGTCCGCAGCTCAACAAGCCGCAAGTGCACGCGTGCTGTCACCGCCTCATCTGACGCGCCCATGGCCGTCGCCATCGCCAGCGCCGCCTCCAGTGCAGCAGCATCCTCGCCCGCCTCGGTGCGCAGCAGCCGCGCCGTCGAAATTGAGCGGAGCTTCTGCTGAAGGGAAGGGAAGGCGTCAAGAGGCGTGGCAGTGTCGGTGAGGGCGGCGAGGATGGCTTGGCAACAATTGAGGCTGTCCGAGAGATTCCACAGCGCGTCCGCCGCATACCTCGCCGCCGCCGAGCCAGCGCCCGCCTGCAGCAGCGCCACGAGCGGCGCGATGGCGCCCGCCTCGCGGATGGCGTTCTTGATGGTGTCGTTTGAGCTGGCGAGGTTCGCCAGCGCGCCTGCCGCAATCGTCGCCGCCTCCGAGCCAGCGCCCGCCTGCAGCAGCGCCACGAGCGGCGCGATGGCGCCCGCCTCACGGATGGCGTTCTTGATGGTGTCGTTTGAGCTGGCGAGGTTCCCCAGCACGCGTACCGCATACGTCGCCGCCGCCGAGCCAGCGCCCGCCTGCAGCAGCGCCACGAGCGGCGCGATGGCGCCCGCCTCGCGGATGGCGTTCTGGTTGGTGTCGTTTGAGTTGGCGAGGTTCCCCAGCATGACCGCCGCATTCGTCGCCGCCGCCGAGCCAGCGCCCGCCTGCAGCAGCGCCACGAGCGGCGCGATGGCGCCCGCCTCACGGATGGCGTTCCGGTTGGCGTCGTTTGAGTTGGCGAGGTTCGTCAGCGCGCCCGCCGCATTCGTCGCCGCCGCCGAGCCAGCACCCGCCTGCAGCAGCGCCACGAGCGGCGCGATGGCGCCCGCCTCGCGGATGGCGTTCCGGGCGTCGTTTGAGCTGGCGAGGTTCCACAGCGCGCCCGCCGCATTCGTCGCCGCCGCCGAGCCAGCGCCCGCCTGCAGCAGCGCCACGAGTGGCGCGATGGCGCCCGCCTCGCGGATGGCGTTCGAGTTCGCGGCGCTGTTGGCGGCAAGGTGGTCAATCGCCAGTGCAGCTGCCGAGGCTCCATGGCCGCCCTTGAGAAGCTGCACGAGGCTTGGGATCGCGAGCGCGACGGCCTCACTCTCGTCAGCGCTCATGCGACGATTTGTGAGCTCACAGAGCTCTTTGGCGTGGCGCTCCAACGTGAGCGCCACGCGATCGGCCAGCGGGGTTTGGCGGGACGCCATCTCGATCTCTCTAAGCACCGTGATTTCACTCGTCATCGAGACGGCCGATGACGGCGCGGACGGCCCGCCGATGTCGACAGCAATTGGGCATCCTGTGTATTTTCACTCTGCCTCTCCTGGAGTCTGTGAAAAGGTTCCGAAAACCCTTTTTCGGATCAGTTTCGATGCGACGAGACGGCGTCCGCTCTCACGCTGCCCTCGCACGGGTCGTCAGCCAGCGGTGTGTTGCGCCACACGACGAGGCGCTGCAGCCCCAATGCCGAAGGTAGCGCCCGCGCCTGGCGGCCACCGCGCCGCGCCTGCGCTCAAAGGCAAGGGTAAGAAGGGCGAGGCTGCGCATCGAGACGCACCGTCGCCGCCCGTCGGCGACATAAGCGTGCTGCGAAAGACGGAGGAGCTCAGCGCCATGCTGCGGCTGCGCAGCGAGGAGCTTAATGCGCGGGACAACGACCTGACGGCTTGTGGTGAGCAGATCGAGCACCTTGAGAAGCACGCTGAGAGGCTCAAGCTTGAGCGCGATGATTTTGCGAGACACCTTGGCACCCGCACGCTCGAGCTCGAGAAGCTGCAGGCCGAGTTCGATCAGCTCAGTGAGAAGCATGCGGCTTTGAGGCTCGAGTTCACGCGCGTGCGCACTGAGAATGAGACGTACGCGCGCATCATCGAACGGACGCCCGGCATCATGCCCATTCCTGAAGCCAGCATCCAAGCCATCCGGCGCGCGACGCACGCCAAGGACGCCGTCAAGCCGGGCTCTGGCTCGGCGCGCTCGCCAGCTCGCACGGCGGACGCCGGCCACGCGGAGGAGGAGCTGAGCGGCCCGCCGTGGAGGCTGCAGACATGGCTGGGCACGACGCGGCTGCTCTCGCTCGTGTCGGAGGCGCTGCTGCAGCCGCTGGGCGAGCTGCACCCGTCAGATCCGATGCCGACCGAGCTCTCCTTTGTGCGCACGCTCGCGTCCTCGAACGGCGGGTATGATGCGCTGCTCCAGCTGCTGAGCTTCAACGAGCTCCAACTGCTCAAGGACGTGGCGCGCGCGATCCACAGGGACCTGTTGCGAATGGGCGACCGCGTGCCACCTCGGCAGAATGAGGTGTGCGGCAAGTACGTGGCGCTGCTCGAGAGCGACGGCACGCTCACGCCGGGCACGGAGCGCGCAGCCAAGGGCTCCAAGGGGCGGCGGCTCGAGAGCGTGATCGGGCCCCCGGAGAAGCGCGTGCTCGAGACCATGCTCGCGGAGCATTGCGAGGCGTCCGACGCGGCGATGCCCTTTGTGGACGCGACCTACCTGGTCACCACGACGTCGCGCATCGAGTGGTGGTTCGTAGTCGACCCCGCCGAAGGGCTGAGCAAGCAGCTCGACATCAAGACCGAGTTGAGCGGCGAGGTGGTCGGCGGCGGGCGAGCCGTCGTGCGCCTCGGACCGTCGGGCTATCCGCAGGAGGCCGGGCTCGTCGCGCCTGACCGGATGCGCCAGCCGCGCTCTCTCCAATCCATACTTGGCGAGATGCGCCAGTTGGGCCTCAGTGGTCGGCTGCGCGCGGCTGGCGTCGAGCCGCTCCTCGACGCCGAGGTGATTGCCGCGCGCCTGTACACAGGCCCGATGCATGCGAAATATAATGCCGTGCTGCGCGGCCGGATCGAGGGCGAGGGCACGGGCGCGCACGATGCGTTCATGGCGCTCTGCCGCGGCAACCCGTACACGACCTCGTTGCATGCACTCCGCTCGGCCGTGCTCAAGCTCTCCCAAATCGGGACGGCGCACACGGTCTATCGGGGCGTCTCCTCCTCCTCTGTGCCGCACTGGCTGTGGAAGCGGCCGGCCGCGGGCACCAAGGAATCGGAGGAAGCGAGCCGTGGCGGCATCGAGCTCGGGTTCCTCTCGGCGACCACAGACGCGGAGCAGGCGATGAAGTACGCGTCCGAAGCCGTCGACGCGGCCGACGGATCAGCGAAGCGCATGGTGCTCGAGTTACACACGGGGCTCACCTCGCGCGGTGCCGAACTCAGCTGGCTCAGCCAGTACCCGCACGAGCGCGAGACGTGCTTCGTGCCGGGCACGGCTCACGAGCTGCTCGGCTCGCGCGTCGACGGCACGTGCGTGATCGTCGAGCTCCAGCTCGCGGTGCAAGGCGAGACCGAGACGCTGCAGGAGATCCTCACGCGGCTCAAGCGCTCGCACCTGCTGCTCATCGACACGTACCTAGACGACATGAAGAGCTGCGAGGTGCCCGAGAAGGCGCTCGGCCGGCTTCGCGCGCTCGCGAACACGCACAAGCGCTATGAGCAGTCGTACTACAACAACCCCGAAAAGTTCGGCGCCTCCACCTCCGCCGCCGTCGACGCGCAAAGGCAGGCCCTCTCGCGCCTCGCGCACCCGTCCACGTGGGAAGAGGTGATTGGTGACCCGGCCGAGAAAGCTCGCAAGATGGAGAAGGCGGCGGCGTACTGCCGGCGCGTCGGACGCGGCGACGTTGCGTCCGCGCTACACAATCTCGCAAACACGCTCGGCAAAACCGGAGGCAAATTCAAAGTGTGGCGCCCGGGAGGCAACCGCGTCGATCCGGCCGGAGTCCCCACACTGGCGTAATATGAAATTTCATATCTGAGTTATAGCTGAAGTTTCTGAATTCAAACGCGAGTCGGATAAACTCTGTCAGATAAACAAAACTTTAAGTAGAAAGACTCGGACTCACAAGAAATCGACACAAGAAAGAAAAATATATTCGATCCCGGAAAGCTGAAAGCACAAGGCACCGAGAATGATACCATCCGCGGACCGAACCGGACCTGACCCGGGTGAACTCTCGAGGTCGAGCAGGGCGACTCGCGTCGAAGGGGATGAGTAGTAGTCCGTACGCCGCCCCGCCCAGACCTTGGCCGAAGTCTACAGGCGTATTCGGCAGCTCGCGAGTAGCTCATACGAGGGCTCGTAATGCACTTTCCTCACATCGCTCAAGTCGGAGTCCGTAACGCTACCTCATGGCTCAAGCTGGCCGCTCTCGGTGTCGAGCTGCTGCTGCAGGACACCGTCGAGCACATGGTCGACTCGCAGCGCCTTGACGCGCGGTAGCTTGGCGAGGCGCTGCCACGACTTCTTCTCCGCCTCGGTAGTGACGACGAGCGTCTCGTGCGCGTCCTTGGCGGACGGCGCCTTGGTGAGCACTGTGCCGCCCGCCTGCTCGAGGATGAGCTTGAGTTGCTCGGGTCGGGGCTTCACCTCGTCGGTCACGTAAAAGTGCAGGCCAGCGAGGCAGCCACCCTCTCGGCGCCGCTGCCGGCTGACGGTTGCGTCAAACGTCCACTGGGCCCCCTCCGGGTTGCTCGACGAGTGCTCTCCCTCGAGATAGTACGGCGCGCCGTCGACAAAGTGGCCCGCGCTGTGGCACGCACGCACCCAACGCTCGTCTACGAGTACGGCAGATGGCACTGAGACGCCGATGAGCAGCTTGGTCGTGCGCTTGACTGGCTTAGCGACCACCACGTGCGTACACGTGGCCACCTCGTCGTCGTCTTTGACGACGCGCCCACGCAGCCCAAGGATGGTCGATTTCATCGCCTCCTTGCGCGGACCCTCGTCGAAGCCCGAGAAAGCCACCACTGCCAGCGGGCCGTGCCGCCGCTTGCCCGCGCTCCCGAGACCCCCGCTGCCCTGCGCTACAGGCGTGGAGGAGGCCGCACCGCGAGCGCTCGCGGCGGCGCTGGCGGCGGGGGCAGGCGCGGCGGCGGTCGCGGCGGTCGCGACGGGGGCAGTGGCGGCTACCGCACCGCTGCTGCCGCCGCGGTGGTTTCGCCGCCCTTCAGGCTCCATGGGCATCGCCGCTGAGGCCGGCGGCGGGACTGCTGCTGTGGTTGCCGGCACCGGCGCCGCTGTGCTCCCGTCGGCTCGGCGTCCACGCTTGGGCGGTGGCAGCACTGCCTCGGGATTCTCATCGATGGTCGGCCCGGCTGGGGCGGTCGTCGCCGCGGCGACCAGATCGCTCGCCTTGCGCTTCTTGGAGGGAGGTGCACCGGCGCCGCCTGAGCCAGCGGCGGCGGTGGCGCCCGGCGCCGCGTTGGCCTGTGCCACACCGTCCGAGGTGGCGTTCAACGGCCGCTTGCTGCGCGCCGAGGCGGGTGCTTCCGAGGCGGCGGCCACGGTGGGGGCGGGCGCCGCTGCGGCGGGAGCCGTCTCTGTGCTGCCGCCACTCTGACGGGAGGAGACGGCCGCCGCTCCGGCCGCCGTTGCCGCCGCTCTGCTGCCGCCACTCTGACGGGAGGAGACGGCCGCCACTCCGGCCGCCGAGGCCGCCGCTCTGCTGCCGCCACTCTGACGGGAGGAGACGGCCGCCGCTCCGGCCGCCGAGGCCGCCGCTCGGCTGCCGCCACTCTGACGGGAGGAGACGGGCGCGGCGGCGGTGGCGACGGCGGCCTGAGCGGCGGCGAGAGCGGCCGGGGCGGCGGCCGGAGCAGCGGCTGGCCCAGCACGTGTCCGACGCGACTGCACGGCAGGGGGGGCTGGCGGCAGGGGAGTGGATGCTGGCACAGCCGCCGGCAGAGCCAGCGGTGCGTCGATGGGCACGTCAGCGGGCGCAGGCTCCGGTCCGGGCGAGGCTGGATTGCCGTCGGGCGTCGGCGGCTTGCTCGGTCGCTTGCCTGGCGAGACGCTCCTGGGATCTGGCGACTTGCGCGGCCGCTTAACAGGCGGCGGCCCGTCCGACTCGTCCAATGCGCGCTTGGATGCGCGCGTGGCCGTTTCTGGCCGCTCGACGGCGGCGGAGGTGGCGCCGGCGGTGGAGGCGGCGGCGCCTTTGGAGTTGGCTTTCGCAGGTGCCTTCGCCGCCCTCGCCTGATCAGCCTTCGCCTTCTCCGCTACGGCCTTCACCGCTGCCGCCTCCTTCGCAGCCGCCTTCTGCGCTGCCGCCTTCTCCGCAGCTACCTTCTCCGCCATTACCTTCTCCGCTACCGTTTTCTCCGCAATTTTTGGAGATGCCCTCTCCTCGGCCGCGGCCTTCTTCTCCGCCGCCTTCCGTTCCAGCTCTGCTGCCTTTCGCTCATCGGCCTCCGCTGCTGCTGCCTTCTCCTGCGCAGCTAAGAGCGCCTGCGCGGCTGCCGCATACTCCTCGGCTGCAGCCGCGACTGTGGCCGCTTCGGCAGCCGTCGCGTGCGCCTGGGCAGCCTGCCCCTGGGCCTGGACGTGAGGCTCGCACGCATCGCAGAGGCGCTTGACGAGCTCTTTCTTCCGCCCCTCGGAAGGCAGACCGCGTGCGAGCAGCGCCTCGCGCAGCTCGTCGACCTTCAGTGCCACGATCGCCTCCTTGCCCAGCGGAGGAGGCAGCGCGGGGGCCCCCTCAGGATTCGGTGGCCCCGGTGGCCCCATGGCCGTCGTTGGCGGCAGCTCTTCTTCCTCCTCGTCAATCGCAGGCGAGGGGCCGCGGCGGCGTGGGCTCGGTCCGGTGGCCGCAAAGGCGGTCGCGGCGGCCGGCGGCGGCTGCGAGACGGCCGGAGCGGCGGCGGCTTCGATGTGGCGAACCTCGCCGCGACGTGTGCGGTACGTCCCACTAGAACGCATGCCCGCGACAGCATCGGACGGCATGGCATCGCCGGAGACGTAGAAAGGCGGCGGGGCCAGTGGGTCTCCTCCCTCATCGGAGCCCTCCGGAGCTCGTTGCTGCTGCATAGCGGCCATGGCTCCGTCCACCTCCTCGCCCACCACAACCGCCGCCTCTGCCGCGTCTTCCGGCCCGGCCTCCTCGTGCGTCTCTACCATCTGCGTGCAGCCAGCAATCGCCACTGAGGCGGCACGGGCCTCGTCGTCTTTCTCTGCCTCATTCGGGCACGCGTGCGGCGACGGCAGACTGTCCTCTTCGAGATTGTCGTCCTCTTGCTCCTCATCCACGCCATCAACTTTCTCAGCCACTCTGACGGCATCCGCCTTGTCCTCCGCCGGTGCAGCCTCGTCCGCCGCCTCGTCCGCCGCCTCGTCCGCCGCCCTGTCCGACCACGCGTCCGCAACGGCATCTGTGGGCTCGACAAGTGACGATTCGGCTTCCTGCAGCTGCGGCTCGTGCGGTTGCGGCTCTTGTGACGGCGGCTCTTGTGACGTTGGCTCCCCAATACCCTCTGCCGCCGCCTCTTTTGCCACTGTTTCGGCTGCCTCAGCTGCTGCCTCTGCTGCCGCCTCCGCTGCTGCGAGCTGCGCCTGGAGCGCCATGGCGTCTCTCTCTGCCGCCGCCGCCACTTCGTCGTCATCAGGTGACGCTTCATGGAAGAGATCAAACTGCGGGGCCTCCGGCGACTGGCCTACCCCATGCTCGGGAGTCTCAGGAATGCGCCCGGCGGCCTCTGACGCACGTGGCTCTCGAGGCTTCTGTTGCGGCGGCGGTGGCATGCTGCCGCCCATGCTGCCCGGCGTGCTCGCGTGATTATCCTCGGCCGCCCGTCGTTCCTCCTCGGAAACCTCGCCCTCCTCATCGTCCTGCACCTCTCCGCGTGCATAGAAGTCGCCGCGATGGACAAGCTCGGGGTCGCCGTAAAAGTTTGGGTTGCGCTGCGAAAAGGCGGGGCCTTGGCTGGCCACATACGGTGCAGCCCCATTGTCCACGTCCTCCATTTCATAATCGATGGTCGCGTTCTGCTCCACCTCTGGCATCTCCTCCTCTGCCTCCTCAGCCTCCTCTGCCTCATCTGCCTCGTCTGCCTCGCCTGCCTCCGCCGCCGCCGCCGCCACCTCCTCTGCCACCGTCGCTTCCTGCGCCTCATCTATCCCCTCCGCTCGCTCCCCCTCCTTCTGATCCGTTGCATGCATCGCGGCACCGTCTGCGCCAGCGTTGTCGTCCTCCTCCAATCCACCTGCATCATCGTCGCCGAAGCTGTTTGGGTACGCCGCGCTCTCTTGGCTGGCCGCCGGCGTGGCCGACTCGCCCGCCACGCTCTCTGAAGCCGCCTCCACCAGCTCTGCCGCTCGCGTCACCTCCGCCCCCGCCGCCTCGGCTTCGGGCTGCTGTGACGCCGACTCATCGCCGCCGAACAGAGAGGCGGGGTGCCACACCGCGTTTTCGGGTGAGCCTCTGAGTCCACTAGGGCTGTGCGTGTACGACGCAGCAGCAGCAGCGGCGGCGGCGGCGGCGGCGGCGGCCGCGGTGGTGGCGGTGGTGACGGAGCTCGCCTGTGGCTGCAGCCCCGTTGCAACCCCGAAGACGCTCCCTTGCGACATGCCCTGAGAGAGCTTCTCATCGCACCCGAGGCCCTCGCCAGCACCCACCGCGTTCGCCACCGTCCCGGCCGAAGCGGTGGCCGCCGTCCCCGCCGCCCCACTCGTTGCCTCGCCCTTGGCTGCATTCGCGACAGCAGGCTCCATAGGCCCCTCCCCCAACTGAGGCATGCCAAGCGCAGCCAGCTCCGCATCCGTCTGCTGCGACCAGCAGTCTGTCGACGCCGGCGCGGGCGGGGACGAGACGGCACTCTCGCCACTCTCTTGCCAGACTGCGCTGGCGCACTGGCGAGAGACATGCCTCAGGGCACCGCCGCTGGCGGGCGCATGGTTGGGCAGCTGCTCGCATTCGAGGAGCTGCTGGCTGCTCATGAGCTGCTCGCTGCTCATCGGAAGCTCGTCAAGCTCGCCGGGGCTGACCATTGAGTCCACTTGCGCCTGTGGCCCTTCCTCGACGCTATTCGTGTCAGCCATGGCCGCGGCCGCCGCGACAGCCATGGCTAAGGCGGCCGCTGCTCCGTCGGCCACTTGGGTCGCAACAGCCGTATCCACCACTGCCTCAGCCACCGCAGCTTTCGCCGCCGCCGCCTCCTCCTTGGTGGCGACGCCCTCCTGCGTGTCCTGGGGCTCTGCCAATGGAGACCTCTGAGTCACATTCTCGTCAGCGGCTGCAGCCGGAGCGTGCGGCAGCGGTGCTGGCACGGCGCCAGCTGGTGGCGCAGCAGGCGCCCACTCCGGGGAAGGCGCCGGCGCGCACGGCGCTGCAGTAGGCGCCCACTCCGTCTCGGACGGCCCAGCTCGAGCGTGTGCGGCTTCGAAGACAGCGCCATGCTCCATCATCTGCGCCGCATGCATCGGCACATCAGTTGCCGTGTCGCCGGCGCCCTCCGCGGCAGTTTCGTCCACTTCGGCGGCCTCGAGCTGCGTCGCGCCCAGCCCGGAGAGTGGAGCGTCGCTCTCCGCGTACGCCTCTTCCATCTCTTCCATCTCGTCCATCGGCGCCTTCCCAAGCGCCATATCGAGCGCCGTCGCGACGGCCGCAGGATCAGGCTGCGTCGCTTCGAAGACGTGCTCCGCATCGGCCGAGGATACACCCGCCGCCGGCCCGGCCGCCACCTTGAGCTGCGACAGGTCGGGCTCCTCCTCAGTGAGTGCCCCGTCGTCCTCCCCGTCCCGTGCGGCTGCCCGCGTGGCCTCCGCCACAGACGAGACGCCATCCTCGTCGTCGCTGCCAGCTGCCGCCCCGTCCACCTGGCCGACCGAGAAGAGCCTCGGCGGGCCGGTGTCCTTCCCTGCACGGTCGAGGATGCAAGTATCGACGGGCTCGCCTCGATCGTCGAGCACCTCAAGGAGAGGCGGCTCGGGAAAGGGCTCACCCCGCGACACCTGCGGCGGCTGCGGCGGCTGCCGCGGCTGCGGCAGCTGCGACTGCTGTGACTGCAGTGACTGCGGGGCGGCCAACAACATGTTGCCGACACCGGCCCGGCTGCCCATGCTGCCCCCCATGCCGCCCCCCGTGCCACCCCCCCTGGCGGCGCCGCCGATACCGCCGCCCTTGCTCATGCCACCGGGCATAACGCCCATACCGCTGTGCATCCCGATACCCATCACGCTGGGCATGCCGCCCATGCCGCCACCGATGACGCTGTACATGCCGCCCCGAAGCTGCGGCGCCCACTGCGACACCTGCGGTTGTGCAACATGCGCCTCTGCAAGCATGCCACCGACGCCTGCAGTGCAAATCGAAGCAGACAGCTCTGCCGTTCAGGCTGGCGGCAGCTCACAGGGCCAGGGCTACAGCGAGCAGCGCCTCGACGAGCAGATGCGGGAGGAGATTGAACAGGCGGAGGACAATAGTGGCGGCGGTGCGACTGAGCTCGACGTTGCTGCCGCCGCTGCGGCAGCCGCGGCGCAGCTCACTGGCAGTGGCAGCAGCTGCGACGACGACGAGGATCGGGACGGTCGAGAGGAGGAGGAGGAGGAGGAGGAGGAGGAGCAGTTCGCCATGGGCGGCACGCAAGTGGTCGAGATGGGGTGTACGCAACTGGATGCGGCCGCACTGGCCCTGCAGTACGCCGAAGACGATGCCCAGGTGGACGGGGCGGCAGCTGGCAGCGACGACGAGGATGGCGTCTCGTCTGTGGCGGAGGCCACGCGGGCAGCCGCATGGGACGGGGAGGACGACGGGGCAGTCACTGAGGAGGAGCCCGACCTGTCGCAGCTCAAGGTGGCGGCCGAGCCGGCGGCGGGTGTATCCTCGGCCGATGCGGAGCACGTCTTCGAAGCGACGCAGCCTGATCCTGCGGCCGTCGCGACGGCGCTCGATATGGCGCTTGGGAAGGCGCCGATGGACGAGATGGAAGAGATGGAAGAGGCGTACGCGGAGAGCGACGCTCCACTCTCCGGGCTGGGCGCGACGCAGCTCGAGGCCGCCGAAGTGGACGAAACTGCCGCGGAGGGCGCCGGCGACACGGCAACTGATGTGCCGATGCATGCGGCGGAGATGATGGAGCATGGCGCTGTCTTCGAAGCCGCACACGCTCGAGCTGGGCCGTCCGAGACGGAGTGGGCGCCTACTGCAGCGCCGTGCGCGCCGGCGCCTTCCCCGGAGTGGGCGCTTGCTGCGCCACCAGCTGGCGCCGTGCCAGCACCGCCGCCGCAAGCTCCGGCTGCAGCCGCCGACGAGAATGTGCCGATGCAGTCGGCGGAGAGCGACGCTCCACTCTCCGGGCTGGGCGCGACGCAGCCCGAGGCCGCCGAAGTGGACGAAACTGCCGCGGAGGGCGCCGGCGACACGGCAACTGGTGTGCCGATGAATGCGGCGGAGATGATGGAGCATGGCGCTTCAGACGAAGAGGGCTCTACCGTGCTCAGCCAGCGCTACGAGGTGCTGGCGTCGCAGCGCTATGATGCAAAGCTGGCGAACCTAATCGACCAAGATTTTGACCCCCAACTGGCACACGAGGCTCTGCTTCGCTGCGAGGGAAATTTGGATGCAGCACGTAACGAGCTGCTTAACCCATGGCAGACGTCAGGGCATGAATGGATCGGCAGGTGCGTCACCCGGGCTCATGATGGCATCGAGATCGACGCGTGGGTGACGAAGTGGGTTCCCGCCTTCGAAGACAATCCTGCGCTGTGGCACGTGCGCCACGCCGATGACGACGAGGAGGACCTCGAAGAGGACGAGATGAGGGCGGCGCTGGAGGCCTTTGAGCTACGCACGATGAAGCGCCAAGCGCCTTCGGAGGCTAGGGGGCAACCCCCGAATAAGCGCCTTTCACCATCGAGGACGCACCAGCATTCACCGACGGAGCTGCCACCGTCGTCGGAGGCGCCACCGTCGGCGAAGGCGCCAGAGCCCTCCACATCGAGCGTGGACGATCCTCCTCAGACCGAGGCCCAGGAGCGGCAACAGTACATCTATGGACTGGCCACGCAAGCTGCGGCGAAGAAGCAGAAGAGCGCGGCAGATCCGACCGATCTCCAGGCTGTGGAGGCGGCCGCAAAGAAGGCCGCCAAGGATGCAGACGCGAAGCTCTTATTCGGGTTGGAGCCAGACTACGAAGTGCGTACCGACTCCACGGCAGGCACAGGTCTCCGCAATCTCGGGGCAACGTGCTACCTGAACTCGCTGCTGCAAACCCTTTTCATGATTGTCGGATTCCGCCGTGGCTTCTACCAGTGGGCGGCCACCACCGATGTCGTTGCTGGTGAGGCAGGAGCTGGTAGCAGTGGGCAGCCACATCCGGCCGAGGGAGCGGCGGCGGCGTCGGCGCCGGCCTCCACCGACTTGCCGCGCAGTCCAGAGGAGGTGCTGCTCGATGATAGGATCTGCCGCGAGCTGCAACTCCTGTTTGCACACTTGCAGCATTCCGCATCCGTTTGCTACGACCCGACGCCGCTCGTGACCGCCCTCCACCTCGACCCGTTGAAGCAGCAAGATCCGAGGGAGTTTCTCGACCTCTTGCGGGAGAAACTCGAGGGCGTCTTGAAGCATTCCCCGGAGCCGTCCGTACAGACCCTCGTTCAGGACCACTTTCGTGGCTCAATGACCACCGAAACACAATGCAAGACCTGCAAGACCGTCACCGAATCGTCGTCCGAGCCGTTCTATTTGCTGGAACTCAATCTGCGCCCGACGCTGCAGGAAGCGCTCGATGAGCTTGGTACAGCATGGCGCCTCGACGGAGACAACCAGTACCAGTGCAATCGCTGCGGTGGCAAACGCGACGCAACGTCTCGGACGGCAATTCGCCAGCTACCGCCGGTGCTCTGCCTGCATCTCAAGCGCTTTGAATTCGATTACGACACGGAGGAAAAGACGAAGAAGAGCGACCCGATCATCTTCCCAGAGCTCCTTGACACGCACCTTGACACGCACTCGCTTGTCTTCGGCCCGGCTGGCGTAGGCCACCAATCTCCCGCCACCTACCACCTGACGGCGGTAGTGTTGCATTCGGGGAAAGACAACGCGGGGCACTATACCGCGCGTATTCTCGAACAGCGTCGGGACGGGCGCTGGCTGACGATGGACGACCAGCTCGTCAAAGAGGCCGATTTCCCCAAAGCGATTGAGCTCACCCTTACCGAGGCGGCGATCAAGGCCAAGCGGCGTAAGGGGGCGACCAAGCCCAAGGACCGGCAGCCCGGCGTGACGGAGCTCGAGCAGAGGGCCCCCAACGACGGGCGGCTCTTTACATCGGAAGAGGCGTACCTGCTCCTGTACACGCGCGAAGATCTGCTCGACGCGGCGAAGGCGACGCACGAGGCGGTGGAGGCGCCGGCGGCGGTGCGCGAGGCGGTGGAGAGGGCGAATGCAACGCTGCGTGCCGACCACGCCAAGTATCAGGACGCTCTGCGCGTGCTCAAGGCTCGTGATGTTTTTAACGACGAGCTCCGTCCGATCCTTCGCGCCGATGGCCACGACGGCCGATGGATCGAGAGCAGGTGGCTGCAAGCGTGCCTGACACTGGGGCCACGAGGCACCACAGACGAGCCCGGACCCATTCGCAACCAATTTATCGAGTGCTGCCACGGCGGTGCGGCGGACCCGAAGCACGTGAGCACCGGCGCGATGAAGCTCATCTCGGTGGCCGCGTGGCAAAAGCTCCTCGGGCTCTTCCAAGGAGGACCGGAGCTGCTTGCGACCGGGTGTGTCACGTGCGCGGACGCGGAATGGGAGAAGCGGCAGCAGGAGAAGGACAGAGAGGCGCTCAAGACCGCGCTGGCGAGCGCCCTCAAGAGCGCCTCGTCGTCCAGGCCGAAGAAACGCGCCGCAGTGGAAGCAAACGGAGGCGATGGGGGCGTGCCGCGTGACGACTGCTACTACGTGCCCAGGCTCTTTGGAAGCAAATGGCTCAGATGGCTTAGCGAGGGACAGAGGGATGCGACACGCGAGCTCTTCTGCCTACACGGTGAGCTGCGGCCGCTCGAGAAGCATGCACGCACGATCGACGCCGAGGCGTGGGGGCACCTCATTGCCCTGTTCCCCGACAGCATTGCGATACCGGTCGAGGCCGTTGGCAGAGGCGACGGCGATGGCCGTCTGGTCGAGTGTGCGGCGTGCCTGGTGTCGGAAGGCGAGAGGGAAGCTGCCAAGGAGGACGAGAGGACGAGCGCCACGTTGAGCGCCCAGTCGGAGAATGCCTGGCGCGATGCGCAGCGGCATCGCTTGGGGCGCCTGCTGCAGGAGGATGGGGGGCTCGACCCACACGTCCTACGTTCTTCGAGGCCGTTCTACCTCCTGGATGGCACATGGATCGCCAAATGGCGCCATGCCGTGCAGCACTCGCGCACCGCATCCATGCTTGGCGCGCCACGCGGCGCCGAGTGCTGCACGGACCATGGCAGGCTGCTCGTTCGGCCCGAGCTGTGTGTGCGCAACGTGATGGGCCATCTGTCTCGAAGCGCATCCTCTGAAGCCCGCCGTGGAGAGCGCGGCGGCAGCGGCGGTGCGCTCCGCCGCCGTGAGGCCGAGCGAGACAAGCAGTTAGGCGCACGCGTGTGCATGGTCAGCGAAGTTGAAGCGCTCGAGCTCGCCAACGGAGCTACGATGACCGATCTTACAGATCTGCAGCTGCCGAGCTGCGAGCTGCGTGACGACGGCAGCTTCTTATGTCAGCCCCCCGTGTGCGAGGAATGCTCGCCGAAACTCGAACGACAAGTGCACGATGCGCTCCTACAGTACACGGGGCAACAAGTGCACTTGAAGAAGCTGGAGGCCCTGCCGACCGTTGATGACGCAAGCGAGAGCACGATCGGCGGCGCTCGAAGCAGCGGCGGCGGCGGCGGCGGCGGCGGCGGCGGCAGTGTGTTGGACGGCAGCGGGCCGTCTTATCGCCGATCGACGCGTGCGTCGGCAGGCTCGACCATCCGGAGCATTCTAGCCAGCTCGTCCATCAACGTCCTCAATCTAAAGCTGCGTATCCTCGAGGCGACCGAATGGTCGCCGACTCAGCAGCGCCTCTTTATCGACGGCGATGAGCTGCTCAATGACGAGCAGTCGCTCTCCGATGCTGGCGTGCTTCCGAACTCGTTCATCCACGTTTACATCGACACGAGCCGCGTGGCAGAGCTGCCCACAATCGAGGGGGCGTTTGGCGATGCGGATAAGACCAAGACGCGTCCACTCGAGGTCGGGTTTGCCAACTCCGCGTTATCTTCCTCGTTCTTGTCCAGAGCGTGAGCAGCACCTTCCTCATCGCGGACGTTTGACAGCGCGAACGAGGGCAGGCAGCGTCGAGACGGCGTCGAGACAATGGGGGGGGGATGAGGCGGCGGACGAGGCGGCGGATGGGAAGAAGAGCATCAGGATCAACCCGCTTCCAAGCGACCCGCGCCATCATCACGGCGCTCCACGGGAAATGGTGCTGATGGCAGCGCATAAGGGCGCTCTGGTGATTCTGGCGGCCGAGTCCCGACGAGAGAGTCCCGAGGGGGTCAGCACCTGCGACACCCCATCGTCTTGTAGAAATTCGACAGGCACGTGACTCACGACACGTGTGGCCCTGTGCTACCTTGCGCGACGCCCTGAGCATGGTGGTGTGCGTTTGCCCTGGCACCCGCGCTTTAGGTACCAAAAACCGCAACACACCCCGAACATAGCCATACGAATAAATAGGACCGGGTAGTTACCGTACTAATTTATAACCGAATACCTAAGCGCTAAGGACGGGACGAGTTCCGGTACACCGCCCGTCAGGTTCATTTACTTTCCTCAGTCTTTCGCCGGACTGCGCGTCCGACTCTCGCGGATCCCGGATGTGATCTCTTTGGATTCCGACAGTTCATCGGCGATGATGAGATTTATTAATTTTCCTATAGGACAGATCCCTCGTCATTGGACAGACCAACCAACTTTTACCTTATACCTACACACCACGGCTTTAAATTACTTATAAATTACGCTCGACGGTTCGAATCACGTTATTAACGGCATTCTCTGATGGCATGGCACATGCATTCGGCTGTGGGGCAAGATGCCTGCGCGACAAAGCATGCTGCATTCAGTGCTTTTTCACTGTCCGGTCTCGTCCGGCGGCACTCGGATTCTCGGTTATGGGTTTTAATGTTCGGTCATGGCGCGGCCTCTACTCGGCGGCACTCGTCTCCTCCAAGAGCGTTTTCAGGGTCACGGCCGTCAGGCCGAGCGCGCCACCCCGCACCAGACGCGTGCGATCCGCCGCCGAGGGCGCGCCGTCTGCCTGTGCCAAGGCTGCGAAACGCGCGCGTTCGGCCTCGGTGAACGAGCCTTTGCCGAGCCTCGCTGTGAGCCTGCGGCCGTACGCGAACGCGGCCTGGCGAGGGGGGTTGGGCGAGCGCGCCGTCAGTAGAGAGAGATCCGCATCGTGGAGGTGGTGTGTGGTTGCGGTGCCAAGGTCGAGGGGAGGGGGTTGAGGGAGGGAGGGAGACGGGGTTGGGAATCAAAAAGGGAGAGGAGCACGCGGTGCGCTCATGTACATTGCGGCGTCGAAGGACCTCGCACAGCATCGACTCCACGACGATGCTCGGGTTGTTCCGAAAGTGCGCTCGCGCGAACTTGGCGACAGCGGCCAGCTCGGGCTCGCCGCCCACTCGCGCGTCCAGGTAGAAGCCCATGGCCAACTCGAGATCGTGCGAGACCCACGTGAACCATCGCTTAATGTCGAAGGTGCCGAGCGAGCCGACCATCTTGGGCTTCAGCTGGTAAGACGGCACGTAGACGCCCGTGCGCAGGAGGTGCAAGATGGTGAACAGGCTCACTTTGGCGCCCGGGCCGAGCGAGGCCGCTTCGTCACGCATCGGCGGGGCCAAGTTGGCGAGGCGTAGGCCGAGGAGCATCTTGCCGGCGAGGAACTCCTTGACGCCCGCCCCGGCCGCGTCCATCAGCATGGTCTCGCACTCCACCCACGTCGGCGTCGACGCGTTCTTGACAAAGGCGTTCCAATCGTAGAGGGCGAGCGCCCGCGTGACCGCCGGGCCGGCGCCGCAACCCTGGTACCGCCGCTTGAAGATGCACTGAAATGGGCCCTCCCTGCCGGCCGCGGTGCGCTGCTGCTCCATGTGCTTGAGCTCGGCTTCGAATTTTGACGAGTCGCCGGCGACGAGCCCGGCCAGGAGCCCGGGCGTCTTGACGAGGTGCTCCCACGCCGCCGTCTTGAAGAAGGCGCGCATGCACGCGGCGGTGCACCGCTCGGCGATCGGGGACGTGGCAGCGGCGGCGGCGAGCCACGTGGTCGTCGATTGCGCCCCGAGCTCGCCGCCCGGCACCGCACATGGCACGTAGGCATTCGAAATGTCGGCCCACATGCCACGGAGCGCCGAGCCGAGCGTCTTGGCCTCCTTGCACGAGAGGAGCGACAAGAGGATGGAGTCCACCGCCCCGGGAGCGAGGAGCGCCGCGGCGAGACGGGCGGCGCGGCGCTCTTCTGGCGCGTCGGCGGCTTTGGCGGCGGCGGTGGCGGCGGCTTTGGCGACGGGGGTGGCGACGACGGCGGCGTCTGCGGCGGCGTCTGCGGCGGCGTCTGCGGCGGCGTCTGGAGCGGCGTCTGGAGCGTCTCCGTCTGCGTCTGCATTGTTCAGCCCGAGCAGCATGTCCTGCAGCGGGCCCGAGTGGCCCTCGGCGACGCCCAGGCGCAATGCCGCGTCCACGCTCGGGCACGCGTCGGTGCTCATGCCGAGGGACCTGCAGAGCTCGCTCACGCCGGGCAGCACCTGGGCGGGCGCATTCGTCCCGGGCAGCGGGCGCCACTTGCACGCATTTCGCTCGCGCCGCTCCTCGCGCAGCCGTCGCAGATTTGCGTTCACCTCGTGCGTCTCGAAGGCCTTGCGCATCTCCGCCGGCGTGGCGAAACTCGCCCATCGCGAGTTGGCGTGTTTGGATGCCGCGTCCGGCGCGTCGCTCAGCCCGGCGCACTCCATGTCATGATCCGAAAATGGCAATAGGCCCTCCATGACCATCTGCTGCATCTTCCGCACTTCGACATAGGGCTCGCCGGCGTCGCCTCGTCGAAGCTGGCTCAGCATCGGCTCGTGCCCCTGCGAGATAAGCGAGTGCCGTAGCCCAATTTGGCCCGCAGCGAGCGGGCGCGCGCTGGTGACCACATGCGGGCGGGATCTGAGGTTTGCAACGACCGTGTACTCCGGCGGTATGAAGCCCTTGCCGTACCGAGTCGGCTCGCCAAAGCACGCTGGCAAACATTCGACGCGCCCGCCTGCGGCCTTTACAGCATCCGCTTCGCGCTCGTCGAGGAGGTCCGCTTCGAATTCGCCGCCAAGGAGATTGTCCGCGGCGATGTCGAGGATTGCGAGGCCATCGCGCAAATCGTATTCGTCGACATGCCTGTTCAGGAGCGCCTTTAGCTGGTTGCCAGCAGCAGGTGCTGCTCCCGCTCTGGCATCTGCGGCTGTGTTTGCTGCCGTCGCCTCGTCCGCCTCAATGGCTGGAAGCACGGCGATGTTCATAGTCCCCTGGGAGAGTGGGATCTCCGCCACGATCCTGGGGTTGAACTCGACCGAATCGCGCTCGTCGG
>Ga0210243_100679_pt1 | contig 28617 bp, 13 predicted proteins | sample ChrtobMeP5a_32mM_FD_155461 | JGI IMG/M metagenome (GOLD analysis project Ga0210243, IMG submission 155461) | Chrysochromulina tobin associated microbial communities from unialgal haptophyte culture, Seattle, Washington, United States - P5a_32mM | ecosystem: Host-associated > Algae > Haptophytes >...
CGCGCCTCCGGGGCCCCCGTACTAACCCCAGGGAGTCTCGAAACACCCTCTGGACACCTCCTGGGCAAAAAAAAGCGTCATTTCCTCAGCGATATGGCAGGTGCTAGACCTGACCTCAGAACCGCTCCAAGCGGCATCGACCATGATCTGGATGATCTTGATCGCGAATCCGTTCGACAGTGCGGATCGCGACCCATACCGTTATTCGAATCGAGTGCTTAAAGTACGAGAATATAATGAGGTAGAAACTGGGAAAACACGTACAAGGCTATGGGTTACGCGGGACAGGCGGGCGACGAGTGGCGAACATGCGAGGGAGAGGACCCCTCTGACGGACGGCACGTCCCATATCAGATCAATCATGTAGCCGAAGAGATTAGCGACCGCATCACTCGTCGACGACGGTCGTCTGGAGGCCCTTGTACTGGTAGCGCTCCACGGGCACGTGCGTGCACAGCGTGTACAGCTTCTCAGCCGCCTCCTCGTCGTCATTGCGCTTCCGCGCAAGGCGCACGCGCACGCGGCCGGGCACGCCCTTGATGCCCTGCGACCACAAGTACTTGTTGAGCTTGGTATCCACCCGCACGTCCTGACGCATCGATGGGGGGCACGCGCGGAACGCGTCGGTACATGCAGCGCCTCGCACGTGTTTTCCATTCAATGAAAAATAGAAGCCGTGGCCTCTGGCAGGCCAGCAGAGAGCACACCGACGCGCCACCCCTTAGGCCCCTTTTGAGCAGGGTGGCGCGACGGCAGCTGCGTGCTGCCCTACACTGGGTCGGGGCCTCTGGCAGGCCAGCAGCGAGCACACCGACGAGCCACCCCTAAGGCCCCTTTCGAGCAGGGTGACGCGACGGCAGCTGCGTGCTGGGCGCTGCTGAGCCATGGCAGGCCAGCAGCGAGCACACCGACGAGCCACCCCTTGGGCCCCTTTCGAGCAGGGTGGCGCGACAGCAGCTGCGTGCTGGCCGCTGATTCGTCCTCTGGAGCTGTGGGTGAGCAGCGCAGCGGCAGGAAGGCGGCAAACAGGCCGGAGCGTGCGTGGGTGCGGAACACACCTCCGTTCCCATCATCTTCTTCGCGAAGGCCTTGATCTCCTTCACGGCACGCGGCGCACGCTTCTTGAAGCCAATGCCGTGCAGCAGCTTCCGCAGGTGGACGGTGTACTCACGCGTCACCACCTCGGTCGCGGCAGTCGCCTTCTTCTTGTCACCCTTCGCCCTGCACGTAGATGGCAGCGAGGGAAGCGCGCGTGAGAGAGATGGCGCACGCAACAGGCGACAGGACCGCGTCGGGAGTCTGGCGTCGCACAGGGCCACAACGCAGGGCACGCTGTGAGGGACTCACATGGCGATGTGACGTCGACGCCTGCCTGGGTTTTCCCACAGTCATCGGCCTCTACAAAGTATGAACATCGTTCGATGCGCGACTCGCGCCCTCTACGTTAAGACACATTCACACAAGTCAGTCATGTGAATTCTCGACCTGGCGCGTTTCATGGCGTTTCCGACGAGGAGAGTCCGCTCGCCGCCCGGGAGCGCCTCGAGGCGCACCTCCACCAATAGATTGGCGTCGTTCCGGTCGCGCGAATGGTCCCATCGGTCACACCTCCGTCCGTGTGATTGTTGGCCCAATCAAAGCGTTGTGTTGAAACTCAAATACTCAATTCGGCCCACATCCGTGACAGTCTCCAGCCCGACGACCCCGACGAGTGGGCGTCGTCGTCACGCTCCGGGTGAGTAGTCGCTTCCTGGTCGCCCGCGTAGCTGAGAAATGGTGGGGCTCGTCGTCGGCATGCTCGCGGCGGCTGGACGCGTGAAGGTCCACCACGTCGAGGGTGGAGCGCCCACGGATCTGCCCGAGGTGGCCGTGTGCATCGCCGGAGCCGCTCGTTCCTTCGCCACCGTGCCCATCCTGCGCGCGCTCAAGAGAAACGTCCTCCAGTCGACCTCATACTCGGCCAGCGCATTCGCTGCGCTCTCGTACGACACCTTTTCGCCGCAGGTCCGCTCCGGAGGCGCATCGCACGCCTGCGCTATTGCTTCTCACATGCGCGCGCTTTCCGCATCTCAGGGTATGGAGTACAACGTGACGCTCATGAGGTTTTTGTCGATGAGACAGGTGGTCCGGCGTGCTCTGCTGCATCTGCAGCCGGAGCTCAAGGCTGTCACCTACTACAATTCGTCCGACGCCCGGCACCTCTTCCAGCCGTGTCACCCCGAAGACACAGACCAGATGCCGACCTACGTGGCGTCGCTCTACTCGATGCAGCTCTGCCACGCCCTCGTGCGCCAGCATGAGGTTGGCCGCGGCGACGAGCGCTTCGACTTTATCATCCGGGTGCGACCCGACCATCTCTTCGTGCACCCGCTCGCCACCGCGCTGCGCGTCAACGTGTCCTCATGGCCTCTCGACCGCGTGCTTGCGCCGCGCGGTGTGCACGCCATGAGCTTTGCCATTGTGCCATCGGGCCCGGTCGCCGCGCTGTATTTTCGGACGTTCACACACGCGACGTCGTGCCTGTTCCGCAACAAGGTCGCTGGCACGAGTAAGGCTGCTTTGAACCCCCTCAGCACGAACGCCGAGCACCTGCCGCAGGGCTTCAAAGAGCTACTGCAGTGCTCGAGCAAGCCAACACAAGATGGCCAATATGCAGCTTGCGTCTTTCTCGCCAACCTACACTACCACGCACTCCCGCCGCCCGTCGAGTGCGCCAGGCCGGCGCTCATCGCTCGAGTGTGCAACGTGAACGAGAGCACAAAGGCTCCTTCATGGCCCGCGTGGCCGATGCCGCGCGGCGAGACGTGCGTCACGAGGCTCGACATGCTCAAGCGACCTCAGTTCCTGGTACGTCAGTTCCTGCGCAACGGTGCACCCGGCACGCCGGCCGAGGGATCGAACTTCACGCTCGTAGCCGTCGTCCTGTGCTCTCTGGGCGCGGTGATCGCCTTCCGCCGCCGGCTGTATAACGACGTGCGTGACGTCCTCTCTCAATGTGAGCCTATGTGCCCGGCCTTCTACGACCAGGCGGCGCCGCTTGCCGAGCAGTCGATGGCAGCGCTCGACGAGGCGGTGGAGCGCGGAGCAAAAATGGCGAGCAAGATAGGTGCCATCTTGGGCGGCAGTGCGCCACGCAGAATTTGAGGTGCAACGCCGCCGTAGCCGACGGCCATTGAGAGCAGAGTGAGAGTCGGACGCTCAAACGCTCATAGAGCTCGAGCAGGCAGGCTGGGGGCGGGGTTAGTGCGGTGGAGCGCGCGAGCGGGGGTGGTAATGCTCAGATCCATGCGCGAGGCCGCACCTCACCCCGCCATCCCGGGCGGGGCGACCCGGCGCGTCCGCGACGCCGGCTCGGCGTAGGCTCGGCGGGCCGACCGGACGCACCGCACCGCGGCACGGCAGTGGGCAGAGCCGTGCCGCGCCGCACCCGGTGCGGCCGCCATTTCGACCCGATTCGAGCCCGGCTCGACGGACCGGTCCGGTCTGCGTACTGCGTATCTGCGAGACGCCCCCACAGTTCCCCACAGAAATTATCTTATTTGCGACTGCTGGCTGCGTTTATGATGTCCATTTCACACACCAGAACTCAATGATATACTCGTAACGAGGGGCTGATTGATGTCCCCTTTTCCACAGCGGTCACGTCTCGTACGACGTGACACCGCGCGTGCACCATGCACGAGAACGCTCACCACAAGCACTGTCCCCACGGCTAGCATGCCCCGCCCCGTCTGCCCCTCCCATGGTGAAGAGCGGAGCGAACGCACGCGCAGCAGGGCGGGATCGCCATCCTCGCCGATTGCAGACCTGCACGCCGCGAGCCGCGATCCACGCCGCCTGCCTCATGGGGGGACGCCTTTCGTAGTATGAATCGTTAAGAGCGTGGGCGAGCTGCCTCCGCCGGCGCGTACACCCGTCGTCGCTCCCGTCCTCCCCGCTCGAGTCCACACCCTCGCCTGAGTCGATCCCTGCCGCTGCGGCGCCCTGCGTAGTTTAATACAGGCTCGTCTTCTTCATGATACGCAAGAACTCCTCCTCATTGATCTCGCCGTCGCCATCCCGGTCGGCCTCGTCGATCATCTCCTGCAGCTCCTCATCCGTCATGTTCTCGCCGAGCTCCTTCGCCACGCGCTTGAGGTTCTTGAAGGAGATCTTGCCCGTCTCGTCGTCATCAAACAGGCGGAACGCCTTGAGGATCTCCTCCCTGCTGTCCTTCTCACTCATCTTGGCGGTCATCATCTGCAAGAACTCGTCGAAGTCGATCGTGCCCGAGCCATCCTTGTCAATGTCCGCGATCATCTTCTTGATCTCCTCCTTCTTGGGCTCGAAGCCCAGCGCACGCATCGCGACCTTCAGCTCCTTGGCGTCAATGGTGCCAGAGCCATCGGTATCGAACAGGTCGAAGGCCTCACGGATCTCCTGCTTCTGCTCCTCAGTCAACTCGGCCTTGCCTGTCTTGCCACCCTTTTTCGCAGTGGCGGGCGGCATGTCTGCGCAAGGGGGCACCAGGGCAGCGGCGCGGTGAGGGAACGAACGATTCGGACCATTGTTCGGCATTGAGGCTGAGCACAGAGGGTCCCCCAGCGACCCGAGAGTGCGCAAACACATGGCGAGGCCTCGGACGACTCGATCCACCCGGGCAGCCCGCGGTTCGTGGCCGCCAACACCGGCACAGCACGCGAGCCGGGCGTTGGACAATGCGCATAGTGGCTCACCGTCTCTCCGCCTCTGTCCGCGCTCTTTAGTGCCCCAACGCCTTGATGGCGGAGGCAATCAAGGCGAAACATGAGACTTGGCGACCAGAAGTTTGGAGACTTGCACGTTGCGTTCCATCCGATCACGAGCAACTTCACGTCATCTATGCTTTCGTAAGCTGACAAGCCGTGGACGAATCGCGACTTCGTGTTGCGGAACCGTTTGCCCCAAGACACACTTTGCAACAAGGGCGCGGCGGGCATGCCGCCACGGCAGCTGCGAGGGTCACGAGCCAAGCTCGACCAGCAGCAGCAGCAGTCGCCTACGAAGGCGCGTCAGCATGCGGCAGTAATGCAGCATGCAGCTCACGCTGCAGAGAGCATGGCCGCTCTACTTATAGCTGCTGATTCCGATGGCACAGGCGACAGGGACCTTGACGCTTATGACGGAAAGCAGCTGCTTGCGTGCTACACGCGCCTGCTTGGCTCTATCTTGGCCTCAAGTTGCACAGACGATACGACCCTGCTCCAGCGCCTCCGCAACATCCATCGCCAGCCACTCAATACCGAAGCCAACGACGTGCTTGAAGCCTTGCATGCGCGCATAGATCACATCGAGCTCTTCCGCTGCGAGAACTGCTTTCGCTATATCGCGCCTGGCATCGAATTTGACGCGCCCGCCGTCGAATGGACCGAGCGCAGTAAGCGGTGGGCGCTTGCTCGCGAATCGCTCGAACAGCTGTGGAGGACAGCTCTACAAGCAGCAGTGGCGACAGTGAGTGCGCAGGTGTCGTCGGCGCAACCACGCTATGGAGTCATTGTCGAGCTTCTTACTGCTCTTGGCCGGCTATTGCCATCTATTCGTGAACTCGCCATGACGGGTGAGGCCGACAATCTTCGATGGCGGAAGTTGTGTGGTACCAGCATGCGCAAGAGCCACGAAGCATCAGCGGCAGCAGCAGCAGCAGGCGGTTCAACGGTGGTTACAGAAGCGGCGGCAGCAGAGGCAACGTGGCTCGACTTGATCGGCCGCATGTATGGGCTTCTAGCGCAGGCGCCGCTGGATGCGAAGCCGCGAGCATTACTCTCGCTGCAGCTTCGACGGCTTGAAGTCGGCCTTCGAAGCGTTCCAGACCTCAGTCAACCGGCCTCGCTCTTTGTCAGCACAGGCCGCGCCATCCTAGGAGCTGCTGCTGCTATTGCCAACCCAACGCTCGACGCTAGCCTCCACCATGGCCTGCGTGGGCCCCTGAACGCGGCGTGGGAGACCGCCGATCAGCGCGAATGCATTCGGGTGTATGAGGCGCTCGCATCGCTCGCAGAGGCTTCTGCCATCATGCGTGCAGCCTTGCAGATGGATCCTGCCGGGCCATCGGCACGGCAAATACGGGCTGAGATTCCCAAGCTACTCGGAGCGTTGCATCGTGTCTACGTTGATGAGGCAGCCTGCCTCGTTGCCGCGGACTTTGCGCGTCTGCTCGCAGACGTCCTGCTCGCCGTTGGAAGCGTCATTCAAGCCGTACCCGACGCGCTCATCAACGTCGTCTGCTTCGGATCCGAATCGGCTGAGACTGGCCACAGCAGGGACAGATTGCTGAGCTCCTCCGGTGCAATCGTAGGCTTGCTGCGGCACGGCGATGAGCAGCTGCCTGTCGAGCTACAATCTGCCACGATCCGATTGCTGCGATGGGCGTGCTCAGTCTGCGAGGGTCAACTCAACGTATGGGTGAAGAAGGGCTTCGCCATCCTGAACGAATGCCTCGCGCAAAGCTTTGCAGCGCTGGCGGACGACCTCAGCGACGAGCTTCCCTCGCTCGTCAAACTGCTTCGTAAGAGCGGCTTGGACAATACTGAGGGCTCAGAGGGTCTCGTCAGCAAAGCACAGCAAGCGCCACTGGCGTCTTTTCTCAATATGGCCGGCGATGAGCCGTGGGAGGCCCTCGCTGTCACTCTGATGGGTGTCGCTGAGCACCTAGAAAGCATGCTGCGAAGGACATTTGGTAGAGCGCAGCAGGATGCCGAAGCCATGTGGCCGCTGCTGACGCGTGCCCATGAAATGCTGGCAGCGCTCTATGAGAGCGGCAAACGGGTGTATTCGCGTGAGAGATCTCTGACCGTGGACCTCACTTCGCTTGTTCTCGACTGCGTCAACAGCTACCGCTTCGAGCCACGCCCGACACGATGGCAGCTAGACAAGAATCACTCCTCTGACCAAGGCGTGCCCACCATAACCGCGCCTCTTGAATGGCAGAGCTCGCCATATCACAGGGAGACGCACAGGTTGGGCAGGCCAGTCTACAGTCTCGCTGGTCAAGACATTTCCAACGTCTTCCCTGTCGTGCAGATCGACGGCTCGGAGCCACCCATGGAGCGCTTTTTCGAGCTTATCACCACCTACAATCGAGGGCATGAGCGTGGTCAGGCATGCTGGAAGGATCTTGAGGCACGGGTGCTCGAACAAGTGCAGAATGCCCTCCTCAAGCTCAGAGATGAGCCTAGCGACGAGCTCATCCATCTCCATGAGCATGGAACACAGCGTGATGAGCCTGGGGGACGGCATCGCTGCTTGCGCGTCGATGCTGGCCCAAGGTGGATCGCCACGCGGCTCGAAGTGCTCGAGAGCGCGTTGAACTACCTGGAGTGGCGGATCGACGAGGAATGCAACCGCGGCAACAGTTGTGAAGTTCCTGATGGGTTACCTGCCTCAGACGATAATCACCAATCATTAGCCTCGCCCCAAACGTCGTCTATTCCGAGCGCGTCTAAGCACCCCGACGTATCGCATGGGGCGGTATTGCGCTTGAAAAACTTGTATGGACTGTTCCGGATGCCCAAGAGCGTGGAGTACGAGGCTGGCAGGCTGCATGAAGCTTGGCTCCCTGTTTCGGCTGGTCCAAAGCATGACATATCGCAGCTGGATGCCACTATCGATGCATATCGCCAAGCTACATGGGAGGCCGCGAACGGACATCTGTGGGACACCAGCATTCAACGGCTCGAGGATGAGCAGCTCAAGGAGTGGCGAGAGCACTTTGCATGGCTGTACGAGCGTCAAGCGAAAGAGAGCAGCGACTTGGAGGCTGCGCATCAGGCGCGGCTCCTCGTAGTTTATGGCGAAGTGCTGGACCAAAGTTGCGTCACCGCCCTTGACGAGGAGCAGGCGGCTCATCCGGCTGCGGCGCGTGCCCTGGTTCAGGAGCACGAGACGACTTTGGCATCGGAGGTGGCTGAATGGACGCAGCATCAGGCGCGCGTAAGGCATGAGGCCGTTGGACAATTGGTCGGCGCCCTCAAGATGCACTGCCGCCACATTCGATGGCAGATGAGTCAGTTACGTCCTGCCTTGGCGCGCAGCACAGTGCTGGTTTTACTACCTCCAATGCGTGACATTGAACCGCTGGGCTCAGAGGACGAGAAAACTCGCCGATCCTTGCAGCTTCAGATGATGCGCGGTGCATCACAGCTGACTCCAGAGAGATGGGCAGAACTGGCTAGGTATTCAAGGCCCTTAGCAGGACTACAAGACTTGGGGGAGTACGCTGCAAATGGGCGAGATGCCAACGTCATCCTTGACGCTGTACGAGCGTTGATGCGCACGAACAGCGTTATGGACACGACGGACTCATGGCAGTCCACTATCGCACGGTGGCGGCAGACGTTGCACTCGCACTTCTGGGAAGCTCTTGAGGTGGTTCCCTTCGGTCTGTACGCCAAGTCAAACGAAGGCTCACAACTCAGCCATGAATACTCGCTCGGACCCGAGATGGCGAGTCTCTTTTGGCAACGACGTCAGCCTGTGCATCGCACCCTGGAAGGGGCTGCAGCTAGAGTATGCTATTGCCTAGAGAGCCACAGCATGCGAGCGCAAACAGCTGCGGCGGCGGTGCATGAAGTTTTGGGACAACAGCTTGCAAGCACGCGTGAAGCTTACGAGCTGTGTCGTGACCAGGTGGCACGATCATTGGAGCCACTTGGGCATGAACATAGGGCAGCTTTGATAGAGAAGCTCACAGCTCTTAGTGCCACTGTTGTTGTCATTCAGCAGTCTCTCCTGTCCACCACCAAGTCGCCAGCCCCGGTCTTCTCGATTGGGGAGCCTCTGCTTCATGCATCTGGCAACCGAACAAGGCGAGAATCGGACCAGAGAACGCTCGAGACATGCACCGCAAGCTTGGATATTAGTGTGAAGATGAGTCAGCAGGTGCTGTCCGCATTCTTGTCTGTCAGCCGTCAGTCATATGAGGAGCTCGCTCCTACGTTGGCATCGACGAGACACGAGCTGGAGGTGACCTTCCAGGCTTGCTTCGTGAGCGCCGAAGCTGCTGAGTTTGTGCTCAGGCAAATGCCACTGGCCGCCGCTGGGAGCAGAGCAGAGGTGGACTCGAGCTTCGCTAAGCTCCTCGAGGCAGACCTCGGTCTCAAGGAGCGGATGAATCGATGGCTCGCTGCGGTGAATGAAGATGAGGTCGCAAGTATGAAGGCGCGCGTTGACATTCACGTTGCCCAGATGCCTGCATCGATGACGGCGTCCACAGACAGCAAAGAGGCGAAACAGGCGTGGGAAGATGATACAAGATATGTGCTTGAGTCGTTCCTGCCTCCGAGCATCATTCCCGAAGACCTGACGGCTGTCCTGTTGAAGCAAAGAGGTTCCTCGGCGCATGTACGCGAGGCTGCATTGATGAGCGCTCTCCGGGTTGCCCATGCTCTACGCCACGCTGAAGACGCAACAGCTGAATCCTTCAGTTGGCGAAGTGCCTCCTTGCGTGGAATGCGGCAGCGGCTCGAAGTGGCCATCGAACAACGATGGCTAGAGGAGCGAGATCCTAGCATTCTGGCGTTTCTCAAGTCTAATGCCACAGACTTGACGCTGGAGCTGGGATTGCTGGGATTGCGTGAGCCAGTCAGGCGCGAGCCGGTCAGGCCCAAGCCGGTCAGCGCGTCCCTGCCACCGTCCATCCAACAGCGTGCCCCTGACTCACAAGCTTCGCGCGAGAAACCTGACTCGGTGCAGCAAGTGAATCATCTGACGCAGGCCGCGGTAGAGGCCAAGGAAAAGGCTGCTGGAACTGGCTTGTTGTCACAAATCATGGATATCCTGAGTGGACTCCGTGGCAGCCTAGCAAGCCCTGCCGACTCTGAGAGCGCGAAGACCGGCACGTACTCCGATGCCAAGTCGCCTCGCAGCCGACCCGCTACGAATCCCTCTGAAGAAAGAACAGATCGCGTCTCCCTAACGCCCAAACCCTCTGCGCGTAGACAAGACCACTCTCCAACGACTGTTGGTAGGGTAACCCTAACGCCCAAATACTTTGGGCTCGCTGACGAGGAAGCCGAGGCTGAGGACAATGACGATCTTCAAGATCTTCAAGAGCGCCTCAAGGTCGAATGGTTGTCGGAGCCGCACGGTTGGCCCGCCGAGCCTCTACTACCTCCCAACCTGTACTCAAAGGTACAAAAGGGCGCCATCACTATCGATGATCTCCGCAAGATGATCTGTGCCACCGCCGAGCCATTCCCAAAGCTGCGCGCGGCGAAGCAACTTCAGAGATACTCGCGTGGCTTTGTGTCTCGGCACAAAACGAGAATATTGCGCTCCATCAGGCACGAGCAGAGAAGGATGTTGGAGCCCATCACAAGTTACTTTAATGGATTACACCTAGATGCCGGCGAGTATGAGTTGAATGACAATCGAACAGAAGCGGTGATGGCTCGGCGAGCGCCAAGCGCCGAAGAGTTGGAGCGATTGCTCGGCGTCAAGAAAGACACTCGCAATGTCGGTCTACTGGCGTCAGCAGGATTGTCGGCGTCAAGCAGGACGATCGCGGACCAGGACATTCGCCCACCAAGAAAGGAAGTCGTTACACTCGTCGGCCGACGAGTGCCTATGGAAGAGATCATTAATATCCAGCTTTCTTCTGCTCAAATCAGGGATGCCATCGCCTTAGAGTCTACGGACCAGATTCAACAGCAGCTTGCAACGGCAGCGGAAGAGGTTGGCATTGCCCCACCCTTGCGAGAGATGCCACCTTCACCCCCGCCTTCACCCCCGCCGCTGTCTTCGATGCAGTATACACCTAGCCTCGAGCTGACCGTTGAAAAGGCAGCAACCCTTGGAGGGCAGCTCCTCATGTCCGCCATGCACCGTCTAGATTCGCTGACAGTGCAGTGCCTCCAGGGAAAAGCGGACCTCGAGAGATGGGATGCACACCTGCTCAGCTTGCGAAAGCGCAGCGTGGAAGTGCAACGCATGCGTGAGTGGATCCTCGCTGACCCCACGCGCATTCTCAACTGTGCTCGCACGAATGGCGACGGGCCACCGGGCATTGATCGTGATGCAGTGCTGCACAAGCTGCGGCAGTTCAACTCCACCTCGATACCGGATGCAGATCTGCACGAGTTGGCGTCGACGCTGATGGCCGGGGCACAAAATATGGCAGCAAAGCAGCTGCAAATGCGGTTGGCTACCGATAGCCAGCATGCAAAAGAAGTTGCCGAGCGTCGCTACCGCGCGGATGGCCAGCAGCTCTCACTCATCGACCCTGACGTGAGGGATAGTGTGAAGTTCGAATTTACGACGCGGCACCACATGGAAGCCATCTCCATTGTGGCATCGATGCAGTCACACGTCAGCAGGAGTTGTGCGCAAGTTCTCGAAGCCCTGCGCCTCAAGCAGCAAGTGCTGCTAGCCCCAGACTCGATGCTTTCGCACCGCAACGACAAAGGTGTGGTGGTCATACTAGAGCGCCGCGAGCTTCGCGCATTTGTCGAACAAATTGACGAGCGACTGAGGGTTGCCGAGCTTGCAAACGCTCTCAACATCGTGCGCGAGTGGGCGGGCATGCTTCGTGGCTACGTCAGCATACGGCGAGGAGGTTGCTTTCGAATCAGCTCCGAAAGCGTGTGGCAGTCGGGATTGCGCCGACTGAACAAGCACCACCAGAGTCAGAAAGACAAATTGCGTGAGCGTCTCTTCATGGTCTCTCGGTCAAGCCAGCGCGACGCAGAGGACGCTAGGTCAGACGCTTTATCAACCACGCACTCCAGCGATGGGCAGGATTCTCTCACAAAACACTCCAAATTCTTTGTCCGAACGGAAGCAGTTGTCATCAAGCCTCTTCCCGACGATTGTGTACTGGAAATCGGTATCGAGTACTGCGTGGCGCGCCGCCCTTCGCGTAATGGGTCGCTGATGGGTAGCAGTCAGGCGTACGTCGACCATTGCACGAAGCTCAAGGCGCTGGTCGAGGAAATGCTTGGAGGCGATACCTCGAACGTGCACTTCGTGGTCAACGAGCCGGGGCTCATTGCCTTTGACTTGCAGCCCCAGCAGCATGCTTTTGGCACTGGATCGCTCTCCGCTGCTGGCACTGTCCGTCCCGCGTCGGCAAACCTCATCCGAAGAGGAAGCCTTGGAATCCACACAGACTCTGCTGCTGCTGCTGCTGCATTCACTCCACGTCTGGGCTCATTTGAGGTGGCCATCCTGCTGCGTTCGTCAGGAGAGGTGCAGCACTGCTACGGACCGCTGACCATCTTTTCTAAGCTCGCCGAGGGTCGATGGCCTTATCACAGCGCGCTCGCGCCGCAGATGCGAAGCCGCGTGCAACAGCTTGTTTCCGAGCATCTAAAGCGTTTGTTGCCAGCCGGAAGCGGCCCACGACCACTCGTCGAACACGGGATGGATGCCAATTGCAACCCTGGCGCCGAGACGGAAGCCTCAGAGCAGGAAGGGGCGCTAGGGTCACGAAAAGCGAGCTGGAAGGCTGCCTGGGAAGTATTAGGCACGCTGAGTCCAGTGCCATCGCCCGCACATCATCAGTTTGTCGTGCACATCGAATACTGCACGGAGATGAGGCCATCGCTCCACGGATTGAATCGATTTTTCAGTCATACGTATGTCGATCATTTCGAGCATCTCAAGGAGCTCGTCCAGGCTGCCTTGCCATCGGCAACGATCGCCGTCAATTTCGAGACAGTGCCCAGTGGTCGAGATCAGACTGACGAGCAACCAGTTGAGGCGCACGCCCCATCAAAGGGCGTCAGCCTATCACTCCCCAAATCCGTCGTACTCGTCGGAACCTTACGATCGGCGAAGCAGAACCAGAAGCAACTCGGTGAGCATAGCAAGCAATGGCACTCGGGCGGGGGACGGGGCATCCTCGACAGGCCTCACAAGTTGATCAACGCGCCGGCAGAAAGATTTTCCAGAAAACCGTCGGTGGTGGCCTCCGCTGCCAGGCAGCCTCGCTCGGGCGCTTTTGAAGTCAGCGTGACGTTGCTCGGTCCAATGCCGAACACCCGTTACGGCCCAGTGCAAGTCTTCTCCAAATTGGAAAGCGGCAAATTTCCGGTGCACGACCAAGTGATCCGCGACCTCCACGCGTGTGCGATGGATTGCATCATGGCAGCAGAGAAGCCAGGGGGATCCCTCTACCAGCAGTCCGCTTCAGCCAAGCTTATCAGCTGAACACGCCTCCGTGATCATCCGTTCGATCGCTCTGAACTGTCGATCGAGAACTGTCGATCGTCCAGGCTGCACGTCCAGGCTGTCTCGAGGTCTCCTCAGGTATACTCGAACGTAGGTCCCTAAGCCATGTGGTTTTAGCCCCACGCCAAGCTCCCTTCGTAATAAAATTAGGATTGCATCTTTTGGGGGCTCTTTTGTTAACAGTGACACCGGACACACTTTTTTTATCACACGAGCTCAGCTCAAATTCACACCTCGATCAAACATTCTCGAGATCGAGACCCAGGAAGATGTCATCGGCGCACCGACGGCTCGTGGTCGGCCTCATGGTGGCGTGCGCGGCGACGGCCTCCGCGCTGTCGGTCGGCTGCGCCACGCACAGCCTCGTCTGCCGCATCGCTGCTGCCGCTCCGCGAACGCGCGATCTCCGGTTGCAGGAGACCACGCCGCAACCCGAGGTGGCGTCTGAATACGAGCTGCCAGCATGGTTCGACGATCCAGCCCCCTCAGAGGCGGCCGAACAATCGGCCCTCGCACAGCCACAGGAGCCACCCGAGCAACAATTGGCTATGCAGGACCTCGTCAACACCAAGTGGTCGATCGCGGCCACGCCGCGTGAGGACAGCTGGCTCAAGGGCGGCATGCAGCAGCAGGAGTTTACGCTGCTCTCCGACGGTTCCGTCGTCTGGGGCGGCTCCGCGGGTGGCTTTGGCACGGGCGGCAGGTGGGCGCTCAAGGACGGCATCATCGAGGTCATCCGCTCGACGCCGCTCGGGCTGCTCACCGGGCGCGACTACTACATGGCGGGCGCGGCTCTCAAGGTGAATGACAAGCTGCAGTTCACGCTCGAGGGCATCATCCGCTCGTACAATGCCATTTTCCCCGTGATGGTGATCGCCGACTTCAAGGCGACGCGGCTTCCGGGGCGCTTCGTTCGGAACGAGGAAGAAGAGCCGACAGACAAATCAGAGTAGTCCACGGAGTCCGGTGCACCCTCAGACCAGAGCAGAGGGAATCGCTGATGGACGCTCTAACGTTGGTATATTGTCTTGACACTTTTTCTAGTGCACGCCGCTTATGAGTGGGCGACGGACTTCACGAGGGCCTAGTCAGAGTCTCTATTTCTAGTCAGATCTCCGCGTCCATCAAACGTATCGGTAATTATGATCTTCAATTCACCCTGGTATTTGCGAGATTGTGTGGACACCAATATGATGCGTGGTCCTCGTGCTGAGGACGCCTCGTTGTGTTGAACAGAAATGCATGTCTGGTTGTCTGCGCTCTCCACGGTGTGTCTCGACCACGGAACGGTGGTTGTGCGTCGTGCCGCGCCGGCGAAAAATCAAGTGAACGCGGCCCCATCGGTACTATCGGGTTTCGTTAGGAACGGGGAAGGGCCTGTGACGGCCACACCTCCGTCCTTTGCGAAGAGGCCCCGTGCTTGGGGTTTGGTGTGTTTCACAGGAGCAGCGTTAATCCTTCCGTATGAATACGTCCGTCGAGCTCCCAGCCCCTGCGACGATCGACGCGAGTTCCAGAAGCTCCATGGCGGATGTCCTTGGCTCAAATGACGCGCAACAAGGCAAGCGGCAGCGCAAAATGTCGGTCGCGTCGCTTCCAGCCGCCGTGTGCGAGGCCCTCCGCGAACACACGCTGCATTTCGCGGCCTGCCACGGCGCGCTGCTCGGCGCGCAGGGCCCCTTTAAGCACGCGCCATGCTCGCTGCTGCCATACCCATTCCCGGCATCGCTATTCACCCAGGCGATCTCGCTCTCGAAGCCTTTCAACATGCTGGTCGACCAGTGCGCGCGCGACACGAACTGGCTCTTTCGTGTGGTGCGCACAACCGTCGAGCACGATGAGTTCACACGGCGGCTGCTTGAGATCGCGGAGCGCGTGACGGCGGAGGGCGTCGTGCAGCCGCTTCAGCTCAGTATCAACCGCTCCGACTATATGATCGAACAACCCAGCGCGAACGCGACGCCGCGCATCTTGCAGGTGGAGCTCAACACAATCTCGGTTTCGTTCCCGTCGCTCTCTGCAAAGATGTGTGAGCTGCATCGGCACACTGTCGCTCGCCTCGCGGTCGACCTTGCACTCACAGACACGGCACACGCGGAGGTCGTGCGCGGGCGGCCCGGCCTATCCGCGGCGATGAACGCCACGTCGGCCGCGGAGGTCGAGGCGGCGCTGCCGAGCAACGCCTCTGTCCGAGAGGTGGCGGCGGCGCTCGCGCAAGCGCACGATGAGTACGCGTCGCTCGTGTCGGCCGCGGGCACGCCAGCCCCGTGCCTAGTTGTGCTCATGATCGTCGCGACCACCGAGAGCAACGTGATCGATCAACGCGGCCTCGAGGAGCAGCTATGGCGAGAACATCGCGTGCCTATGCTTCGGATGCCTCTCGCGCAGGTGCGCGCGACAGGCGTGCTGATGACCTCTGATTGCCTCTGATGACCTTCGATGGCCTCCGATGGCCTCTGAAAGCGTCTGATGGCCTCTCGCACAGGTGCACGCGACGGGCGTGCTGAGTGCTGACAGCCGGCGGCTCACAGTTGCTGCGCCACTGGGCGGCCTCGTCGAGGTGAGTGTCGCCTACTTCCGCGCGGGCTACGCGCCGGGCGACTACACGGGCGAGGCCGACTGGGCGGCACGCGAGACGCTCGAGCGTTCGCTGTGCGTCAAGTGCCCGTCGGTGCACCAGCAACTGGCCGGCACGAAGAAGGTGCAGCAGGTACTCGCGCAACCTGGCGAGGTCGAGCGCTTCTTACCCGCCGCCGACGCCGCACTGCTCCGCACGTGTTTCGCCAAGCTGTACGGCCTCGAGGCCGATGGCGGGGCCGCCGTCGACGCCATCGTGCAAGCGGCCATCGCACAGCCCGAGGGCTTCGTACTCAAACCGCAGCGAGAGGGTGGCGGCAACAATTTTTACTTCGCCGAGCTCGCTCAGGCGCTGCGCACCATGTCGCCCGAGGAGCGCTCTTCGTACATCCTCATGGAGCGCATTCGGCCGCCCTCGCACCAGATGCCGCTCATGCGCGAGGGGATACTCGACGGCGGCGCCGCCACGTGCGAGCTCGGCGTCTATGGCGTGATCCTCTCGGATGGCAAGCGTGTGCTCGCCAACCGTTCCGCTGGCCATCTCCTCCGCGTCAAGCTCGAAGGTGTCGATGAGGGGGGCGTGTGCGCGGGCTTTGCGGTGCTCAGCAGCCCAGTGCTCTATTATTGAGGGTCGGGGCTGCGCTAAGGCGCGGGCGGCAGGCCATCAGCCGCAGCATTGCAGCGGCTGCGCAGCCTCAGGGCGGAGAGTGATCGATAGGGTATGCAGGGCTGAGCACGCGTATGGTGACTAAATGTGCGGTCGGGGCTGGCGGTGTGGCTTGGCTTCAGTGGCGTTCCGGGGGCGCACAGGACTCGGGACTGGTCTTAACAACAAAATTCTCACAGGCTCGAGGCCGGGGCCCCGTCACAACCGCCCCCCCCCCCGTTCCGCGCGGGGCGCGGGTACCCGACCGCCGGCCTCAACCCTCATGCGCGGCCCGTCTGCGCACACGGGCAGGGGCACGGCACGATGTGGTACGACTGACAGAGTCTAGAGCCCGTCCCAGTCGATCAGGCTTGCTTGCCCGAAATATGAAATACAGAATCACGACGACGACGCTAGACAGGACCCACAGCGGGTGCGTCTTAGTCAGACTTCGGCAGGAGGCTGCTAACCACCTTGCCAAAGCCTTCGTCAAACTCTTGGCGGCTGATGGTCCCAGACTTATCGGTGTCGAGCGCGTTCACGAGCGCCTGGATCTGTTCCTTCGCCATCCCCTGACCGAGCAAGTACTTAGAGACTTCCTTCATGGTGAGCGTTCCATCGTGGTCCAAGTCGATCAAGTCAAACAAATGAGCCGTGTTTACGCGGGACGAGCGATACCCGGCGGTGTTCCCCGCTAGCAACACTTTGCGCGCCTTGCTCATGATCTGGTCGTACAGGCCAGGCTCCTTGTTCACGTCTCGCCCGTAGCATGGGATCCATTTAGAGAGCGCCAGGTGCCATTGGAACGCGCTGTTCGCGCCCTTGTCGAACTTGTTGATCACCTCGAGAGCAATCTGAGGCGAGACGCTCGCACCCGGTGACGCCCCGAGCAGCCCGACGAGCGTGCCATCCTTCGACGAGAGGACCTCGGTACCTACAGTAACGAGGGAGACCTTCAGTCAGCGGCACTACTCACTCACTCAGCGTCCAAGCGGCAAAGAATTGCAGCTTTCCTTTGGGGTTGATCCCCAGTGGCACTCAGCGGCACCCAGGGGCGAGTCATCACCGAATTGCAGCTCTCCCTTGGGGTTGACGATTTGGATGCGCTGGCCGGCCCACACCATTGTCCAGTCCTCAGGCTTCGCAGCCGGGTAAAACTCGCGCAGTGCCTCGAGCTGAGCCCCCTTTGATGCGAAAATCTCCTTTATTAGGTACTTGACGAGCGGCAGGTTGCTCATCGCCATCTTCGCCATTGGGAGCACATTGTGCCAGTTGATCGTCGCGAGCCAATCCAGCGGAGTGCCAGACACCTTGAAGAGCATCGGGCTGAAGCCTGCAAACGGTCCGAAGAAGATCACGTCTTTGCCATACAGCGACCGGAAGTCGATGTGCGGCACGCTCATCGGTGGCGCGCTCACCGCGGCCGGCCCGTACACCTTGTTCAGGTTCTGCTCGACGACATCAAGCTTCTGGCACACCAAGAACTTGCCACTCACCGGCATGCCTCCGTACCCTTGAACCTCGGGGATTCCCGCCATCTGCAGCAGGCTGAGTGAACCGCCACCTCCGCCCGCGAAGACGAACCTGGCCCTCACCACCTGGTTACTGTCAGTGAGGTCGGCCTTGTGCACGGCCACGAGCCAGCGCTTGTCGGCCTGCTGGCGCAACGCTGTCACCGTCGAGAGCAGCTGCACGTCGCCTCCCAGCTCGCCGAAGCTCTGGACGAGATGGCGAGTCAACAGCCCATAGTTCACCTCCGTGCCATCAGGGTGGCGCGAGGCGGCGATAACCTCGCCGCCGGACCGAGGCCGGCCGTTACACAGCAGCCCCGACCACTTTTGGATCGTGTCGTAGTCTTCCGAATACTCGGTCGCCGCAAAGGCCGGCAGCTTCGAGAGCTTCTCGACGCGCCGCTTGAGCCACTCGCGCTTCTCCTCACCATGGACGAAAAGAATGTGCGGCGCAGGCTGGATGAAGGTCGCGTCGGGCAAGATGCTCTTCTCCACGAGGAAGGACCAGAAGGCAAGCGACGTCATGAATTTGTTGTTCGTCGCGACGGCCTTGTCGATCTCCACCGTCTTGCCATCCTTGGAGTATGGTGTGTAGTTTGGCTCGCACAGCGCCGCGTGACCCGTCCCAGCGTTGTGCCACTCGTTAGACGCCTCCAGTCCTACTCTGTTATGCTGCTCAACGAGCTTAACCTTCCAGTCGGGCTGCAGTAGCTTGATCAATAAGCGCGACAGTGGCTCCCATGATGCCGCCGCCAATGATCAAGGCGTCCACATCCTCGGCCTTTGAGTCGTCTAAATTGGGCTTCGGCCGGAGTGCGGCTTGAACGCCGAGGCCGACTCCGATCGCGGCGGCTGATTTAGAGGCGAAGCGAAGCATCTTTCGGCTGCACTGCGGCGGGACGGAGTCGTCCCGCGCAACGCAAGGGGTTGTCAAGTAATAAGGCGCCACTTCGTGATGCACTGATGTCTAATTCTCTTAGCCTGTTACGGCAAGTTTCGTGGGGCTCAGCGGACTTTTGTTGACTGTTGTCTACCTGGAAACGTTACGTTTACAAATACGCACGCGAGCTTCTGATACCGCTATCGTGACCTGAGGAAGCGCGGGTCAACATACAACAACAAAAAGCGCGAGCAATACCCACATACCCGCACGCCGGTTCTGTCGTTCATTCTCGTGCGGTGCACGTCCTGCACGCGCGGTTCAACTGTGTCGTGTGTCCTTGGCACATCACTAATGAGAGCACAGCGAGCCACGCACTCGCGGTCCTGGGTGGGTCGAGTCGACGCGCCGCAAGCGCCCCTATTCGTACCTCAGACGGAGAAGTCGCCACGGGCCGCCTTCGCAGGGGGCTTCTTGGGCTCGGGCTTCGGTGGCTCCGGTGGCTCGAGTGGGACACCTTGCCTATCCGTCCGCAGCGGCTTCGTGGAGCCAACCGTGGAGGGGTCGGGGGCTTTGATGCCCTTGGGGTGGAGGTACACGACGATGCCAGTCATGTTGTCGGCCGTGTCCTCGAACATCTCGGTGCCCTTGACGATGCTGGCCTCGAAAAACTTGCGTGCCGTCTCGAAAGATTGCTGGCCATTCTTGGGAGCGGAGACGATGGCCTGGAAGACCTGCTCATACTCCCACAGGTCCCAGATGCCATCCGAACAAAGGATGAGCGTTAGGTGGTCGAGCTCGCCGCACTGCTCGGCCAGATCGACCGAGATCACCTCGGGCTTCCAAGTGACCCCAAAGGTGTGCATGTAAAAGTCGCCGAGCGAGCGCGTCATCGCGAGCGACTGCGGCTCCATCGACTCAAACGGCGTCTCGTCGTTCTCGGGCGTCAGCAAGATGGCGGGCAGGTCGCCGCGCGCGTTCTTGGCAGGCGTGCCGTGCACTTCAGCCAGTCGTTTGGAACGCACGTCCATCTCGAATTGGCCGTTGGACTTTTTGAAGATCGCACACTGGTCCAGCTTGCCTTTCTCGATGAGGTCGTGCACGTCGTACACGAAGTTGAGCGCCTGGCCGCGTGGCCCACTCTCCTTCACTCGCACATACTCCTTCACATTGGTCGCTGAATGCTCCTCCATGAGCTCCTCGAAGGCTACCTCAGCGTCGCCCTCGTCGCCGCCGATCGTGCCGCCCAGCAGCGCCGAGCTGTCGCCCACCTGCGCCATCACGAGCGTCGCGCCGTCGAGAAGCGCGATGATCGTCGCCGTCGTGCCGCCGTCGACGGATTCGAGCATGCCCGGCTCGTACTCATCGACGGGCACATTCCCGACGAGCCGGTAGTTTTCTGTGTCTACCGCAAGCAGGGCCTGCCGGCACTTCTCGTGCGCCATCTCGAAGGCCGTTGTGAACACGGTCTCGGGCTCCGTTCGCAAACGATCGAAGTTGGCATGGACGTACTCCTTGATCACATCCGCCGCCACGTCGGCCGCCAACCTGCCGTTGTCGCTGCCATGCCCGTCGAGCACGCCCCAGCAGCAGTTGTGTGCATCCACTTGGAAGGAGAAGTAAGTGTCCTGGTTCTTGGCGTCGAGCGGCTTCGAGCCGCCCGGGTGCGTGTACCCGAACTCGAACGGGCACAGGCACGGGCCCCGCGGCGATGGCTGCTTGCCAGGTCCCGAGCCGGCTTTGGCAGCGGGCTTGACAGCTGCCGCCTTCTCAGCCGCTGCTGCCTTCTCGGCCGCGGCTGCCTTCTCGGCCGCCGCCTTCTTTTCGGTCGCCGCCTTCTCAGCCGCCGCCTTCTCTGCCGCGGCCGCCTTCTCGGCCGCCGCCTTCTTCTCGGCAGCAGCTTTATCGGCTGCCGCCGCCTTCTCAGCCGCTGCTGCCTTCTCGGCCGCCGCTGCCTTCTCGGCCGCCGCCTTCTTCTCGGCCGCCGCCTTCTTCTCGGCCGCAGCCTTCTCAGCCGCAGCCGCCTTCTCGGCCGCAGCCTTCTCAGCCACAGCCGCAGCCGCCTTCTCGGCCGCCGCCTTCTCGGCCGCCGCCTTCTCGGCCGCTGCCTTCTCTGCCGGCTCGGGCGCATCGTCGAGGCTCTGCTTGCCAAAGGAGGATTTCGGCTTGGGTGGCGGAGCTGGTGCGGCCGCCTGCGTCGCGGGCGTGGTGGTGACGGAAGGACGCGCGGCGAGCGCAGGCGAGGCGGCGGCGGCAGCAGTGGCCTTGGGAGCGCTGCCCGGCAGGAGGGTCTCGAAGGACCTCATCGCGGCCGTCAGCTGGGCTGCCAGCGGATCGGAGGGTGGCAGAGCGACGGCCGCCTGCGAGAGCAGCGGCCCGCTCTGCCTGAGGCACGCCTCGAGGGCCGCCACGCGCTGCTGCTGCTGCTGAGCCTCGCGCGTGGCGCCCTGCCCGCTCGCACCGGCCGCGCGTGCTGCCTCCTTGGCCGTTGCCAGCTCTTTGCGCATGGTGCCCAGCTCGCTTGCATGCTGTGCTGCAAGGCGCTCGCGCAGCTCGGCAAGCTCTGCGTCGTGCGCGGCGCGAAGCCGCGCCGCCTGCCGCTCGAGCTCCTCCTCGAGCTCGCGCTCGTGTGCCTGCTGCTGTGCGCGCAGCTGCTCCCCGGAGCTGCCCGACTTGGAGTCGGCATCGGTGAGAATGTTGCCGCCCACATCGCTCTCGAGCTGCGAAAGGATCCAGACCATGCGCCCGCGGATGCGCGCGCATCGCTGCTCGACCGACGAGTCCACGAGGTCGGGCATCTCTCGCCAGCGGCGGGGGGCCGACTCTTGAAAACCTCTAAGGGGTGCGCTCGTTCTTTCACAGCCCATTCACACCGACTCATCCAGATTCGTTGTATTGCAGAATGAGTAGTTACCCTCCCCCGCGCACCACAGACATCTCTTGTACAGCACGTGCTAAGCACCACACCTACACCTCAACGGCCAAGAGCGAGCCAACCCTCCAAATAATTTCCATTGTGAACTTCTGAAGGGAAGAATAACCGAATCGCATCTTCGATCTCCTGAGGTTCTGATCATGGCCACATGCTGGCATGCACCTCTCAACCAGTCCAGACGCCATGAGCGAGTCTTCACTTCTTCCCCATCATCTTATTCCACTTTGCGTACCCCATGGTCGCCATCGCTTTGCCGTTGCCACCAATGCCACGCACGGTCAAGTCCAGCGGAGGAACGAACACGAGCTTGGGGCCGTGGTGGTTGAGCTTGCCGAGCCAGTTTCGGTGGCCCATCCCAATACGAGGGCCAGGGGGCGCATACGGGTGCACGTGGATCATGGGCGCCTGCACCGGCTCCTCATCGTCATAGACCCTCGGTTCGCTCCAAGACGAGGCCGACAGACGCTCGCCATCGACTTGGCGTTCATCGCCGCTGTTGGTCTCGATGGTATAGTACTCGATCTCACCCTCAGGATCCCTGTGGAGCTCAGTCACGTGCGCCAACTCGAGCTTCCCATTCTTCGGGTTGTCGTAGAGGACAGCAGCGCCCCTAGCAAACATCTTTCGGTTCACGGGCGCGGCCGCAGCCTGAGCATTCGCCAACGCGACCGCGGCCTCACTCGCCGCTTTGGCGGCCGCGTACTTCTCTGCGATCTTTGCTGTCATTGCCGCTCGCCGCGCTGCCTTCTCCTCTGAAATCTCTGCCTGTGCTGCGTCGTCGTGCTGCGTCGTGGGGGTGGCGGCGGCCTCCTCTCGTGCAATTGCCTCCACCTGCTCGCGCTGATAGGAGGTCAAAGTAGATGATTGAACAGCGAGCTTCCCAGCCGTCGAATCAGATGCCTTCGGCTGCGCCTTCGGCTGCTGCGGCTGTGATGACGCTACTGGCAGCGGCGGCGGCGGCGGCGGCGGCGGCGGCGGCGGCGGCGGCGGCGGCGGCGGCTGCGGCGGCTGCGACTGCTGCGATTTGCTCCCAGTTGGTGTACTGCTACTGCCTGCTGCCGACCGGTTCGTCACGTTCTGACGAGGCAAGCCCAAGATTTGCACCGAGCAAGTGCCCTTGGCATCGAACAGGAGGCCCATCGCCTTGTGCTTGTTTGCCCCGGTTTGCTTGTCGACCGGTGTGCCATCAACGGACAGGAGAGTATCGCCCACCATGAAGCCCGCCTTTGCGGCAGCTGATCCTATGCTCACCGCGCTTACGACAAGCCCGAGCGGCGTTTGCTGCAGTGCAAGCCCTGGACGGCCCTTTGCCTTCTTATCGATGGTGAGACAGAGCGGCACAAAGCCCACAAATGCCGAATCGGATGCGGAAGACGAGAACGGAAGAGACACTGACAAAGACGGTGGCAACGACGGCAGCATGTTCCCCGGATTCAACAGTTCCATCATAGCCTGACGTCCGCTCGGGCGCTACTAGCGGCTGAGTGGCCGGAGAGCCCCTCTAAGGGCCGAACGCTCCTGTTTCGGGAGTTTTGGGCAACGGAGCTCGGGTTTTCGATGGACGGAGAGCCAGTGGCCCCCCCATCATCCAACTCCCTTTTTCACAAGAGGACGCGGGATGCCTTTGTCACTTCGCCAAAAAGGAGTACAAAGTTTTGAGTGACATGACTTGTCTTGACTTGTCTTGACTTGACTTTTTTGAGGCTGCTTCGTGGTGGCCAGGTCGTGAGCGGTGTTGTTGTGAGCGCGCCATGTTTGAGCGCGGATCCATGCTCGGCATCCTTACGCAGCTCACTCGCAGGGTGGGCAGCCACACGCCAGCTGGAAACTTCTCTTCGAAGCGGGGCAACAAGAACTTTTACAAGGGCCGCGGCGGCAACAAGTACGGCATTCCCGGGCCCAAGGGTGGCTTCATCCACCGCTCATTCCCCAAAATGAGCGTACCCGACATGTCCGACTTCGAGCTGCGAGCATACGTGCATCCGAATGAGGGATTGCAAAAGACCGGCGTTTTGGAATCTGCAGAGAAGTGATTAGCCGCACCACATGTGGCAGTCTTGAGTACTACTGAAGCTAGATGAAGTGCGGCTCAAGCTGCCTAAAACGTGATATCGCTTACATCGCATGAGTCTGGCACAGTAGAACAAGCACACGAGTACACCACACGCGCTCACCATTCGACCGTGTAAGCCTATGTGCTCTATCACGTCAGAGCTCCAGCTCGGCTCGTCCGGTCGTCTCCGCCGCTTAGTCTCCGCGCGCCGCGCCTCTCGCCCATCATCCGATCCGCGGGCCGCCCCGCTGTGGCCTGTATGTATGGTATCGTATGACGTTCGTATGTGAAGTATGGTGCCTCAGGGTACCCCCCTCGCCACGTGTGCGCTGCCGCGTGCCGCCGTTTAGGCCGCTCGTGTTTCGACTACTTACCCCGCGCAACTCGGGCGATCACACAGAAACAATCCAAATGCTCAAAGCCACGCTGCCCAGCCATCGTACATCCGGCACAGATTCTCCGGGTCGCGCGCCTCATCGAGCAGCGCACGCACCTGGCCCTCGACGGCGAGCGCATCCGAGTGGCCAGCCACGCGCCCTGCCAGCTTGTCTTGGATTCGCAGCAGCGCGCGTTCGGCCTCGCGATTGCCACAGGAGCTCCCGGCGGCCTCGGCGGCGAGCGCCGCGACGTGCGCAGCTTCTGCGGCCTTGGCGGCATCCGCCGCGGTCGGGTCGCGCGCGAGGGCCGTCGGGTCGGCCTGCCATTTGTAGAGAGGGTTGCGCACGAAGACCTCGAGGATGGTTACGAGAGCGCCCGCGTTTGCGCGTAGCACTCGCATCGTGTGCTCGGCCGCCCCGCGCAGCATGCCTTCGACCCCCGAGACGCCGAGCCCGTCTTCGAGGTCGCGCGTGAGCCTAAAGGGCACGCACTCGGGCGTCTTGAGCAGGCGGCCCGCGTCGAACGCGATGCCCAGGTCGATGTGCACGAGCTCAGCCGAGCCCTTGTCGATGAGGATGTTGGACGAGTGCCGATCGCCCAGGCCGAGCACGTAGCCCACCATCGAGCCCGCCGCCACCGACGAGGCGTACGCGAGCCGACGCGAGAACCAGAGCGCAGGCGCGAGGTATCGTTCGAGGAAGAAGTGGTGGAAGACGGGGCGTAGGCGCTCCGCCACGTGCTGGTACGCGTTCAAGCGACACTCGACGGAGGGGCCGCCTTTGGCTGCGGCGTCGGCCACCTGCTTGTGTGCCTCGGCCATGCACACTCGCGCCGCGCTGTGCTTCATGTCGTTGGGCCGGTAGCGCTCGTGTGCAGAGACGAGGAAGTGCGCGAGCGGCATCGTATCATCGACCCACTGCAGCACGCCCGCCGTCGGCGAGAGCGGCACGACGCGGTAGGTGCGCATTCGTAGCGCACGCTGCCGCGTGGCTGCGTCCCGCCCAAGCAGTAGGTTGAGCACCCCGAACGCCTGCTGCATGAGCGCATCGCCGCGCAGGTCGTCGCGCCCCTTGAGCAGCTGCTTGTGCAAGGTGCCATCCTCCGCGTAGCACCACAGGATTTTGGGCAGGTTGATGCCGCCCGCCACTGTGAACTCGGGCTCGGGAGCCGCTCGCGACGTACGATCGCGCTTCTCGCCCGCCGCGGCGCCGCTCGCCGGCTTGGCGCGGGCAGCCAGCGCCAAGTTGTGCGGACCGAAGCGGCCGAAGTACACAACAGGCTCCGAGCCGGCCGTGGGGACGGCCGCGAGGCGTGCGTGGCCCTCCTGCACCATCTTGAACAGATCGGCGCCCTTGCGCATCTGGTACGCGATCGGTGCGGCGCTCGTGCTCTTCCGTTCGCGCGCCACGTCCACGAGGCTCGAGAGCTTGGGGTGCGTGGCCTCCTTGCTCTTGTGCGCGTCCACGAAGGTCTGCGTCGTCTTGGTGCTCACCCACGCGAGCTGCAGGTAAAAGTCCCAGAGCAGCTGGGTTGCCTGCACGATGCTGCCGCCGCCGCTCCTGGCGGGCTGGGGCTGCTCCTCCAGCTCGCGCAGCTGCTGCACGAGCTGCTTGGCGGCGTCGAGGCGGCCTCGATCCACTGGCGTCTCAAGCTCGCCCGGCGCGAAGCGGTCAGCGTGGGCGAGGGCGAGCAGGTGCGGCAGCACCACGTGCAGATGCGCCTGTGCCACGTGCAACAGCAGCTCGCGCAGGGCGGCCTGGAAAGCACGGCGTCCCTCCGCCTCCGCCTCTGCGGCTGCGGCAGCGGCCGCGCCGCTGCCGCTCAAGCTGCCGCTGCTGGCACCGCTGCCGTGGCCGCCGTCGCCCTCGCCGTTCGCTGGCCCGAGCTGGCACGCAAGCTGAAGGATCAGAGGGAGCAACTTATGTGCCGGGAGCGAGCGCAGCTCCACGTGGGCCGTGCGCATGGCGCCCTGGTACTCAAGCCACAGCCCGACCACGCCAAAGAGCGACGCGTGGTCGTGCTCGTCGCCGCAGCGCGCGCACGCGGCGTGCTGGCGCAGCGCGGCCGCTGCGAGCTTGAGCTGCGCCGTGCGCCGCCGTGCTGCCGCCTGCTCATACCCCTCTACGTGGGTGCGTAGCAGAGCGATGCGCCGCCGGAGCGCCGCCAGTGCCTCTGCGTCGGCCTCAGTGGCAGGCGCGGGGGTGCCGCCTCGAGAGGCTCGGCGCGACATAGCAGGCGCCGCAGCCGCCGCGCCGTGCCGCTCGGCCGCCTCCGCCTGCTCGTGGGCGGCGCGCAGCTCGTCCTTCGCGAGCTCGTAGAGCGAGGCGGCGCGCAGCTCGTCGGGCGACTCGGCGTGGCGCTGGGCGGCTGCACGGTGCTCCGCGTCCAGCCACGCCGCGTACGCCGCGTGCACGTGGCAGCGCTCCTCCGCAGTCGCCGCAGTCGCCGCGCCGCCGCCGCCCGCCGTGGCCTCGCCTCCGCAGGCGGCGAGGGCGTGCTCGTACAGCCGAGTCGCGGTCGCGGGATCGTGCAGACCTTCCACCACGCCCCACTCGGCCGCGCAACGACACGCCTGCGCGAGGGCGATGCGTTCGTGGAGGAGCGCCACCACCGTGCCGCCACCGCCGCCGCTGCCGATGCCGCCGTTGGTTCCGCCTCCGCCGCCGATCAAGCTGGCCGCCCGATCGGCGAGAGACGTGGCCGCCGCAAGGGCCATCGAGCGCGCCTCGGGCTGCGCGCCCTGCTGCCCCTGCTGCCCCTGCTGCCAGAGCAGCTGGGCGTACTGCCACTGCGTACACGTGGCAAGCGAGGGGCACAAATTGGGCAAGGCCGCTGCCTCGGCGAGCAGTGCTCCGGCGATCGATGGCGCGCCGCACTGGCGAGCCGCCGACGCCGAGTGCACCAGATGAAGCGCGAGCGGCTCGACCGCCGCATACCGTCGCAGCAAGACCGAATGGAGCGCAAGCAGCGGCTCGATGACCTCAAAGTCGCCGCCCGCTGCAGCGAGCAGCTGGCGCTCATAGCGCGCCCTCGCGGCGGGCTCGGCATGCGCTAGTGCGACGCGCACCGCCGCAGAGGCGGCCGCCGCGCTGCCGCCGGCCTCAAGCGCAGCGGCCACCTCCTTGGCATCGGCCGCCATGCGAATGGCGAGGATGTGGGTGAGCGACTGCTTGCCTCCCTCCTCGCCCGTCGCCCCGAGCCGACGCGCCGTCTCGAGCAGGCACGCCTGCAGCTGCACGTGCGCGGCAGCTACCTGCCCGAGGTCCATCGAGTGCAGCGCCGAGCGCAACCGCTCGTGGAAGCCGACGCCCACCACGACGCCCATCACGCCACCATCGCCCACTACGCCCTCGCCAGCGCTCCGTGGCGCAAGTGCCGCCAAGCTCCACTCGGCTTCGCCGTCGGCGCCGCCCGCGGCCGACGCGTCGTGGTGGGCGTCCCACGCGCCGTCCCACGCGCTGAGCCGCCAGGCGCACTCGGCGCGGAGCTCGCGGAGCTCGCCCTCGACGGCGCCGTCTTGGAACACCCAGCCAGCTGGTCCACCGCCGCCGCCGCCGCCAGAACCAGCAACGGCGCGGAAGCTGGCGCTTGAATCCACATGCAGGCTGCTCGCGTCGCGGGTGCCCGAGGCGGCGCCCTTGCCGTCGCCGCCGAACAGCCCGTCCACGGCCGCCGCACGCAGCGTTGCGGCACAGAGCGCGTGGCAGCCGAGCGTGTGGAGCGCTCGCGCGCTGCGAAGGACGAGCGAAGGCATGCTCGAGGCACAGCGGGCTGCCCGGCGAGCGCTGTGGCGAGCGCTCTCTGTGGCTGGCCACTGCGACTGCGAAGACGGCGCATTCGTGTGGGCATGGGCGGCTGCATGTGCAGCGGCGAGCGCGTCGAGATGTGCCTGCTGCTGCGCGGCATCGAGTAGCCCGAGCGCGCTCACGTGATCGCCACGCAGCGCGAGGACGCGCAGCGTGCCTGCGCCGTCGCCCCCGCCGCTGAGCGCGCCACCGGCAGAGAGCGATCCCCCCGAGGGCACGTTGCGCGCGCAGTCGGGCGCCGGCAGGTCGGCGCAGACGACCGCGTACTGGCGACAGAAAGGCGGATTCCCGAGGATGGTGGCAGGCACGAGCTCGCCCTCCGCCTCGGCCGCGAACTCGAGGAGCATGAGCGCCGAGATGGGCGAGCCCGCCGCATGGGCGGCCGCCGCCGCCTTGACGAAATCGATCTCGCCCCAGAAGCTGTGCGTCCACGCGTGCTCGGCCCCGGTGGTGCTGCTCTTTCGGTGCGCATGCCGCGCATGCATCGTGCACGCGCGCAGCGTGATCAGCACGCCCACGAGCACGCCCACTGCCGCGAGCTGGTGCGCCGTGGGCGATCGCGCCGTGCTGAGCGCTTCGTCGAAGACGGACGTGATCGCCCCGGCGAGTGGGCGCGGCAGTGAGTCATTGAGTCCATCGCCCTGAA
>Ga0210243_100702_pt1 | contig 28139 bp, 23 predicted proteins | sample ChrtobMeP5a_32mM_FD_155461 | JGI IMG/M metagenome (GOLD analysis project Ga0210243, IMG submission 155461) | Chrysochromulina tobin associated microbial communities from unialgal haptophyte culture, Seattle, Washington, United States - P5a_32mM | ecosystem: Host-associated > Algae > Haptophytes >...
TCGTCTGCAATTGAGGGAGCGGACCCGAGAACCGCCTGCATGACATCATAGTCTGCACTTGAGGGAGCGGACCCGAGAACCGCCTGCATGACATCATAGTCTGCAATTGAGGGAGCGGACCCGAGAACCGCTAAGGGAACGGACCCGAGGACCGTGCATGGGAGCGGACCCGAGGACCGCGCAGGGAGCGGACCCGAGGACCGCGCAGGGAGCGGACCCAAGAACCGTGCATGGGAGCGGACCCAACAATCCGCGAAGGATATGAGGACCGGCAACCGGGCGACGCCCAAGACCGGCACTGAAGAGCATCAGTATTAGCTGCGAGAAGCGAAGGCTCAGTGTAAGTGTCCAAGCTGTGAACACGTGCATCGCAGTTTCTTACGAAAGCGGACTCACTGAAATGCTTACGTGGTGTGTATTCATAATGAAAGAAGGTACGGGTACGAGGAGCGGACACTTCTCGACAAAGTATGGGCTCGCCACAAAGTATGGGCTCGCCACAGCGCCGAAGGCGCGGCCAGGCGTGCGGTGCGGTCCGACCGACCGTCGAGGCAGGCTCCGACCGACCAAGGTACCTCTCAAGAAGTATTCGGCTTTCAGAGGAGGAGGATAAGAGGATGCGGCCGAGCGCCGCTCGTCGCGCCCTGAAGCGCGTGTTCCTGCTCCGCCATGGGCAAGCGATGCACAATCCCAGAGCCGAGGCGGCGCACAACGATGGCTGTGATTTCGAGACATTTTTACGTCTGATGAAGGAGGATGACGCCTTCGATGCCGATCTCACCCCTCTCGGCCGCTTGCAAGCATCCGACGCTGCTACACAACATGAAGAAAGCACACGTGCGGTGCAGCTGGTAGTTTCGTCGCCGTTGTCGCGCGCTCTGGACACGGCGATGCTGGTGCTACCTCAAGCGACGCGTCGCCGCTTCGTTGCAAACGACAACCTTCGCGAGCGCTCTGGGTGGATGCTGAATGCCAGGCGTCGCCGACGCGCTGACCAGGTTGCACGGTATCCCCAGTGCGACTTTTCGCTCTTGGAGAGCGAAGACGATGAGCTCTGGCTCCGGTGGGAGAATGAACTCGAACCCACGAGCGAGGTCGCCGAGCGCGGCTACCAGCTGCTGCGATGGGCGAGTGAGCGCGAGGAGGACGACATTGCCATTGTCGCACACGGCGGCCTCTTCTTTTACCTGCTCAATGAGCATCCCAAGGTGCAGGCTGCAGATGCGCAAACGGCAGCACGCTTTGGCAACTGCGAGCTGCGATCGTGCATGCTCAGCTGGACAGATAGTGACGACGACGGCGCTAAGGAGGGTCGCAATTTTGTTATTGCGCTGTGCGCGGCGCGCGATGGTGCTGCCGTCAAGCTGCCGAGCTTCGTCGAATCGAACTTCACGACCAAGGTGGCCTATGAGGCGTGGCGGAGGCAGGTGGCCTGACAGCGGCCATGGGTAATGGTTACGTAGACAAGGTCGGGGGAGAAGGGGTGTTAACGTTCACAGCCCGAGAAAATTGGGCGGCTGCAGGGCCGCGGGAGTTGGAGAGGCGAGGCGGCGCGCAGACCGGACGGTGCGACTCTCACATGCCGCGCACGTACCATGAATTGCCTCCAGTGCCAACGAACGGCATCGTAACTGCCGTCCAAACGTGCATGAAAAACGTCCTCTTCGGACGGGAGCCAACGGTGAAGGAGGATGGTATCGACGTGGTCCTCATCGGCGGAGGCATCATGAGCGCCACGCTGGGCGTCATGCTGCTGGAGCTCGAGCCCTCCTGGCGCGTCCACATCTACGAGAGTCTGCCAAATGCTGGCGAGGAGGCTTCTAACGGCTGGAACAATGCGGGGACCGGGCACGCGGCCCTGTGCGAGCTGAACTACACGCCCGAGAGTAGTGAGACAGGCAAGATCGACATCTCCAAGGCAATCGCTATCAACGAGCAGTTCCAGGTCTCGAGACAACTATGGGCCTACCTGGTGAAAAAGAAGCTCCTCCCGACACCGAAGACCTTCATCAACCGCACGCCGCACTTGTCATTCGTGCAGGGTGCACCTGAAGTCGACTTTCTGCGCCGGCGGTGGGAGTTGCTGCGGGAGGAGCCGCTGTTCGAGGGGATGGAGTTCACCGAGAACGCAAGCACGATCCGCAAGTGGGCGCCGCTATTGATGTCTGGGCGCGACACCTCGAAGAAGGCCAAACCCATCGCATGCACGCGCGTTGAGGAGGGGACCGATGTGGACTACGGCACCCTGACCAAGCACCTGGTGCGAGCCTTCATTGCCAAGGGCGGCGTGTACCAATCGCTTTGCTCGGCCGAACGCTTCAAGCAGGACGCCGACGGCCAGTGGCGCGTCACCTTCCACAGGGAGGATCTCTCGTTGAACGGCACGATGGAGGTGCGTGCACGCTTTGTTTTCATCGGCGCCGGCGGTGCCACGATCCCGCTGCTGCAGAGGACAGGCATCCCTGAGATACAGGGCTATGGCGCCCTGCCCATCTCGGCGCAATTCCTGTGCTGCCAGAACCCGGCGATCGTCGCCAAGCACCCGAGCAAAGTCTACGGAATGCCCGCGGCCGACGCGCCGCCCACGTCGGCGCCGCACCTCGACAAGCGAATCGTGGATGGGCAACCGATGATGCTCTTCGGCCCTTTCAGCGGCTTATCGGCACGCTATCTCAAGTCGGGCAGTGTGACTGACGCCGCCTCGACCATCCGCTGGCACAACTGCATCCCGATGGCTGCCGCGGGCCTGCAGAACCTCAAGATGGTTGCCCATCTCGCCAAGGAGCAAGCCATGACCAAGGAAGAGAAGCTCGACGCGTTGCGCAAGTTCGTCCCCGATGCGCGCCCCGAGGATTGGAGTCTCACGTCGGCCGGGCAGAGCGTACAGGTGATGAAGTGGGACGAAGGCGACGAATGGACGGTGCCTCTCGTGGGCATTCCACTTCGGCTGCCGTCGTCCAAAATAGGATGCCTCCACTTTGAGATGGAGCTCGTCTCTTCGAAGGATGGGACCATGTGCGGGCTGCTTGGCGCGGCACCGGGCGCCTCGGGCTCCGCACAGGTGGGACTGGACGTGCTTCGGAGCTGCATGCTGATTGCATGCTGATTGCATGCTGATTGCATGCTGATTGCCTCCCTCATCAGGTGGGACTGGACGTGCTTCGGAGCTGCTTCACCTCGAGGATGGGCGGCTGGAAGGAGAAGCTCAAGGAGATGATCCCCTCGTTTGGCGAGAGGCTCAATGGCGACCCAGCCAAAGCGCGCCAGAATCTGGCACGCACCGCCCAGATCCTGGGCTTGCGGGGAGACGATCAGGAGGTCGAGGACGACGAGGACGAGGACGAGGGCGAGGACGAGGACGAGGACGAGGACGAGGACGAGGACGACGAGGAGGAAGGTGATGGAAAGGAGACGCCGCCGCGGCGTGCGCAGACGGGTGTACGAGATGATCTTCCAGTGGCCGCACGCTTGCCAGCGCCCGCAAACGATGTGTACTTGGGCGACTACGAGGAAGACCTCGAAAAGGAGGAGCCGGCGGCGACGGGTAAATGGTGGAGCAGGACAGATGGCGGCCAGATGGTGGAGCAGCAGCAGGAGGAGGAGGAGCAGCAGGAGGAGATAGCAGACCTGTTCGCGGCCCTCGACGAGTCACAGATCATGCGCACCTTTGCCAGGGCCGACACAGACGGCAGCGGCAAGCTGGACTTTGAGGAATTCTACCAGGTCCTTGAAGAGCTCAACGACTCAGCGGGATACCCTCCACTGAATGAGGAAGATGCCTGGCGCATCTTTACCGAGTGTGACCGCGACGGCAGTGGCAGGGTCACAGTGCTCGAGTTCCTGAAGGCACACGCACCAGTCGCCAACAGGCCAACCGAGGATGCATCTGAGGATGCATCGTCGCCTTCGGCTGCCGACGACGACGTGGCGCCGGTGGCCTCGCCGTTGGCTTCGGCGAGAGGAACCCGAGGAGGAGGGATCCTACGCGACCCCCATCGCGCGCCTCGTCTTGAAGGAGATGACTTGGTGTTCGCCATTTGAACTGCTCAACGAAGCGTGTCAGCGTATCTGCGTATCTGCGTTCCCATGCAAAGATCAAGCACACAGCAAAGATCCGGGATCAAGCACACCGTTCACACCGCGCGCTTAACCGTCCACACGGGCTCGAGCTTATGGACATCGACGACGTGGCCGCAACTTCCGGCGAGGCGACTGCCGAGGCCGTCGTGGAGGCCTGCGCCCAAGCCGGCGCTGAGGCCAGCACCCAGGCCTGCGCCGAAGCCAGTGCCGACGCCACCGCTACCGTAGACGGCGAGCCCGACCGAGAGGATGAGATTGTCGTCTACGGATTGTCAAAGTGGCAGACGGGCAAGAGCCTCAAGGAGCGACTCGAAGGGCACCTTGCAGTCAAGGGTATCCGGCGGTGCCGGAAGCAGCCCACCGATACGCATGCATTCGTGCACTTCTTGACAGCCAGTGCTGCCGAGGAAGCGAGGAAGCTCATCGATGGTCACGTGTGGAAGGGCTCGGAGCTGTGGACGAAGCAGGCGCGCGCCATGGACCCAGAGCGCTTTGTGAAGCGGCAACGCCTCGAAAGGGACGCTGGCGAGCCGGAGCCGTCGTTGAAGAACGTCGTCGACTGCGTGACGCCGCTGCACGCCCTGCCGTACGAGGAGCAGCTGCTCGTGAAGCGCAAGGTGCTGCTCGGCGCCCTGCGCGAACTGCCGACCAAGTGGAAGACGACGATGAAGGAAATGCCCAAGGAGGCGTGGGCGGCGTGGCGCGTGCCCTTCGTCGACCCCAAGGTGACGCAGGCGCACGAGGGTGCGCCATGCGAGTTGGCGCCCGTCATCCCCGCGCCCCGCACGCACGGATACCGGAACAAGTGCGAGTTCTCATTTGGACGCGACGCGGAAGGGCGCCCTTGCATTGGCTTCTTGCGCGGAGCGCTGCGCTTCGGCCCGCCCGTCGTTGGCCCGCCCGACGCGTGCCCGAACGTCTCCGATGAGATGAAGGCGGTCGTGCAGCGCGTGCAGGCCTTCCTTCTTGCGCGCGAGGCGGGCGGCGGCGGGGCGGGCGGCGACGGCGGGGCGGGTGGCGCCGTCGGTGGAGCTGGCAGCAGCAGCGAGGCGGGAGGCGGCGCGGCGGGCGGCGCGGCAGGCGGCGGTGGCGGCGGTCTGCCCCCGTACGATAAAGTCACTCGAGCGGGCTTTTGGCGGCAGCTTCTCGCGCGTCAGGCCTTCAATCCGTGTCCAACTGCCGAAGACGAGGCATCTACCGTTGCCAGCGCTGGTGAGGGTGCTAACGCGGGCGCCAACGCCGCTCCTGCACCACTGCTGCTCGTTGTCTCCGTGCAGCAGTCAGCGGCGCCATCGGTGGAGGCGGCGGAGGCCGAGGTAGAGGCGCTGCTAGCGTCGCTGCTCTCACCGCCTCTCTTTCCTCCGGTACGTCCTCATGGTCTCCTGACTGCCTCCTAATGGTCTCCTGATTGCCTCCTATTGGTCTCCTTATTGCCTCCTAATGGTCTCCCGATGGCCTCCTAATGGTCTCCCGATGGCCTCCTAATGGTCTCCCGATGGCCTCCTAATGGTCTCCTGATTGCCTCTTATTGGTCTCCTGATTGCCTCCTAATGGTCTCCTGATTGCCTCCTATTGGTCTCCTGATTGCCTCCTAATGGTCTCCCGATGGCCTCCTAATGGTCTCCCAATGAACTCCTCATGGCAGGTACGCCTCTCGTTCGCATTCGAAGTGGTCGAGGGGCCGGGCGAGACGATCGCAGGGGGCGCTGAACGATGGCTGCTCGGCTGCCCCTACATAGAGGAGCGGCTGCATGCACTCACCTTCCGCATCTCGCCTGCAGCCTTCTTTCAGGTCAACACGCCTCCTAATGGTCTCCTCATTGCCTCCTGATGGTCTCCTGATTGCCTCGTAATGGTCTCCTGATTGCCTTCTTTCAGGTCAACACCACCGGCGCCGAAGCGCTCTGCGAGCTGCTCCGATCGCTCGTGGGTGCGACCAAGGAGACGGTGCTGCTCGACGTGTGCTGTGGAACTGGGACGCTCGGCCTCTCTCTCGCCTCCTCAGTCAAGCGGCTCATTGGCATCGAGATGTGCGCGCCCGCGGTCGAGGATGCGCGCGCGAACGCGGCACGCAACGGCATCACGAACGCGCTCTTCATCGCCAAGAAGGCCGAGGAGGCGACTCTCTCGGTGCTTGAGAACCTAAGTGCTGCAGAGAAGCGCTCGCTGGTGGCGATTGTCGACCCGCCGCGCGCGGGGCTGCACACTGACGTCCTCAAGGCACTGCGCGGCTGCCTACCACTGACCAAGATCCTCTTCGTCGCATGCCACGCCCCGTCCTTCGTCGCCAACTCGGTCGTCCTCTGCCGTCCCGCGTCCAAGTCTTTCTTGGGCGCCCCTTTCGCGCCGACCAGAGCGTACGCTCTCGATCTCTTCCCTCACACGCAGCACTGTGAATTGATCACTGTGCTGGAGCGTCCGCCACCGCAGCCGCCGCAGCCGCCGCAGCCGCCGCAGCCGCCCCCGCAGTCGTCCCCGGAACCGCCCCTAAAGCCTCCCTTCGAAGGTGGCGGCGGAGGTGACGGCCAAGGTGGCGGCTGCTCCACGGGCTCTGTTGGCGCTTGAGCACGGCATCTGATGCGTCATTGGTATGCCGAGCCGATCTTAGTGGCCGGGGCGGCGCCGGCGAGGTACCGGTACAACTGCGGTGTGGCGTGTGGCCTGCGGGAGGGGATATCGGACGGTGTGCCCCCGCTCCACGGTGCGTTCGTGTTTAAATTCAGTGCCATTTGTACTGTATGATTAACGCCCCCGAACTTGCCGGGGAAATAAATTGGATGAACCCCCTCGGCGCCTATAATTGATTTGTTTTTTGCGTTTGAAAAGTCGCGCGGTGTGAACGAGTTTTGTTCACGGCGTCGGGGCGAGGACGTGAGGCGTGATGTCGTCCCGCGTCCCGTTAACCGAGCGAGTAGCGGCGACCTTGAAGCGCCACGCCGAGGAGCGATGCGATTTCGATGAGCGCCATGCCAAGGAGCTCCATGAGCTCACTGACTCTGGCATGAGCGCTGACGATTGTGAGGCCGTCCGGCCGGCGATCCCAAGCGTTGTGCAGCTGCTCAAGCTTAGCGGCGGAGCCTCAGTGGCTGCTTCGACCCTGCTCAGCCTCTCCCGCACCAGCGATACTGCCCGTGATGCCATCCGAGAGGCGGGCGCCATCCCGCCGCTCGTGGCGTTGCTGCATGCGGGGGCTGAGTCGGAGGCGGCCGAGAATGCGGCAGGCGCGTTGTGGAACCTCGCCCTCGACAACCCCACCAACCAAGACGCCATCCGAGAGGCGGGCGCCATCCCGCCGCTCGTGGCGTTGCTGCATGCGGGGGCTGAGTCGAAGACGGCGAAGAATGCGGCTGGCGCGTCAGATTACCTCGCCCGCAACAACCCCACCAACCAAGACGCCATCCGAGAGGCGGGCGCCATCCCGCCGCTCGTGGCGTTGCTGCATGCGGGGGCTGAGCCAGAGGCGGCGGCGGATGCGGCTGGCGCGTTGTGGAGCCTCGCCGACGACAACCCCACCAACCGAGACGCCATCCGAGAGGCGGGCGCCATCCCGCCGCTCGTGGCGTTGCTGCATGCGGGGGCTGAGTCGGAGGCGGCTGAGAGTGCGGCTGGCGCGTTGCGGAACCTCGCCGACGACAACCCCACCAACCAAGACGCCATCCGAGAGGCGGGCGCCATCCCGCCGCTCGTGGCGTTGCTGCATGCGGGGGCTGAGTCGGAGGCGGTGAAGAATGCGGCTTGCGCGTTGCGGAACCTCGCCTACGACAACCCCACCAACCGAGACGCCATCCGAGAGGCGGGCGCCATCCCGCTGCTCGTGGCGTTGTTGCATGCGGGGGCTGAGTCGGAGGCGGCGGAGGGTGCGGCTTGCGCGTTGGGCATCCTCGCCGACGACAACCCCACCAACCGAGATGCCATCCGAGAGGCGGGCGCCATCCCGCCGCTCGTGGCGTTGCTGCATGCGGGGGCTGAGTCGGACGCGGCGAATAATGCTGCACAATCACTGTGCGTCCTCGCATGTAACCCCACCTGCAGCGATGCCATCCTTGCCGCCGTCGCCAACGCCGCCGCGCCTCTCCACTCCTTCTCTGAGCTGCAGCGCAAGCTCCGTTCAGTTGCGACGGCGCGGCTGCATCGTGCCGAGGCTGGTGAGACCGTTGTTGCGCTGGAGGCGGCGCTGGCAACGGCGGCGGCCGTCGGCGCGGCGGGCGAGGCGGTGACGGAGCGCGTGCGCTCGCGGCTTGAGGAGCTGCAGACGGCGGCGGCACGGCGCGCGCGGCGCGAGTCTGTCGGGCTGAACGTGCCGCTGCCTGCCGACTTCACATGCCCGATCACCTACGACAAGATGAAGGACCCAGTCGTCGCGTCCGATGGCCATTCCTACGAGCGCAGCGCGATTGAGGAGATCCTCCGCGGCCCGCACCCGCTCAGCCCGCTCACGCGCGCGACGCTCGGTACGACGCTGGTGCCAAACCTCAACCTGCGGCGGCGCATCGAGGACCACGAGGCAGAGCTCGATCGGATGGCCGAGCAGATGGCGGCACGATTGGCCACTGCCGTCGCTGAGGCGGAATCGGCAGCCAACGTGAAGGAGGCGGCTGCCAACGCGAAGGAGGCGGCTGCCGAGGCGAAGGAGGCGGCTGCCTACGCGAAGGAGGCAGCTGCCAACGCGAAGGAGGCGGCTGCCAGCGCGGAGATTGAGGCGTTGCGCAAGCAGCTCGCCGACGCCAAGAAGCGCGTTCGGACCGAGGATGATCACACGGAAGAGCCATGGGAAGAGCAGGATCCACCCGCACCCAAGCGACGCGCGCCATCATCACGGCGCTCCTCGGAAAGTGGCGCTGGTGGCAGCGCATAAGGGCGCTCTTGTGATTCTTGCCGAGTCCCGAGTCTGAGTCCCGTCCGACGGAGTCGGCACCTGCGACAACGTTCGTTGTAGATCATCCGACAGGGCATGATGATGATCAACGTGGTGCGCTGAGCTACCTTGCGCGCGCGACGCGACGGAATGGCTGTGCGTGTGGACCCGCGCTCAGGTACCATACGGCATACGACGAAACATTTACGAGAAAAAAAATCCAACGATCACTTGGCATTTTACGGACGCCGAACGCTACTACCCGAACGAGCGCACGACTCTGCACTCTCCACTGAACTTACCCCCATGATGCCGCCCGCCCCCCTTCCTCTTTTGGAGGATATGTGATCGCCTGGCCTCGCCCACGCGCCTCTCATATCTCATGCAGACGAGCCTGGCTGCCGCGGCCGCCGCGGCCACCGCGGCCACCTCTACCGCCGCCGGCACCCTTGGCCGCGCCTTTGCCCTTGCCTTTGCCGCCCTTGCCTTTGCCGCCTTTGCCCTTGCTCGCCGTGACCGCCATCTCGCTGTCTAAAGGCGCCTTGGGCTGTGCCCACTCGCCCCGCCAGTAGCTCCCCACTTGCAGAGCGAAGGACTCGACCCCGAACCAGTCCCGGTGGACTGAGTCTGGTGTGCTATTCGCGTCAAAGACTCGATAACCATACTTCTCAAGGCGCTCCTGGATGGCGGCGAACTGCTCGGGGCTAAACGACTTGGACTCGTACTCGATGGCGAGTGGCCGGAATCGCTCCAGTGGCAATGCCCACAGCAGCGCGTAGTCCGCCCCTTCGGTGTCGATGGTCAGCACGTCGACGTCCTCCATGTCGAGATGGGTTAGGAGGGCCCCCATGTGGATGCAAGGAAGCCGCTCCTTGACCATATACTTCTCAAAGTGCTTCATCGTATCCTGCGCGTGCCGCTGGTTCTTCAGCTCTCGCGCCTCGCGCGAGTTGTGCTTCGGAAGGAACGTCGCAAACTCGAGGTGCGCTGTTTGGAGCAGCATATCGTTGGTCCACCTCGATTTGCTCCAGAGGTTCGGGCAGCGCGTCGTGTTCAGTCCGAGAGAAATGACTTCGCCCTTGCGCACTTTCTTCTTCTCTTCGTCCACGCAGCCCGAGTGTACCATGTGGAAGTCGCACGTGCCGACTGAGCCGCTCGCGCCTCGAAGATCCACGGCGCTCTGGTTTGGGTGCACCACCAGCTGGTGCACCTTCACGTTGGGGAACTGCTCGGGCGGAAAGTTGGCGCGCAGGCGCTGGACGGAAGTGGGCTGCGGCTCGATGACCGAGGCGTTCCACTGGAAGTTTCGAATCAGGCTGCCCATCCACTCATTGTGCTCCCATCCCATTTCGTTGGCGCCTATCACCACCACCTTGAGCGGCCTGTGGGCCAATGACAAGCTGGCCTGGTGGAGGCGACGTAGGTGTGCCTTTTCCGATGGCTGCTCGCATCGCCTGCTCTTCCGTACGTCGGCCTGACACTCTTCCCGGCCGACGGTGAAGCATGATGCCAGGTTGCGATAATCCATGGTCGCATTGCGTTTGGGATACGGTGGATTGCAGCTCTGCGGGAACTCATAGTGAGCTTTCGAGCGCAGGAAGCCGCTCCAAGCTTCGGTGGCGACTGCAGTCCGTATCGGCGAGATCGGCGAGAAGCTCCAAGATGCCTTCTCCAAGGCGCCAGGCTCCATGTGAATCGTGCGAATCGAGAGCGTCAAGTTTTGTGCCGTAATTGGCAAGTATCCAGCCTCGCTGATTCCCCTTTCGGGGGCCTGGGTGGCGCCCCTTGTTGTGGGATTCATTGTTGGCGACTAATCAGTTCCTGGCCATGTTTATTGCGGAAAGTGATGAGGAACTCAGGAATTAGCGCACTGGATTCGCACACAGGTGCTTCAGAGAAGTGGGTGCTACGATGACGACCCAGGGCACCAGCGCGTGGTCTGAGCAGCTCAAGGATGCTAAGAAGCATGGCTTGAAAGACGAGTCGCCCTATGGCCGCGCGATGCAGCAGCTGGCCGCAACCGAGGCGCAGGACAAGGCCTTCGAGGACAAGGTGCACACGCTTGCGGACCTTGTCCTCGAGGCAGGGCTGCGCGACGCGAACATCCTGCAGATTGGAGCATCGCTCTCCGATCTTGCAGCATCGTACCGGGAAGCTGAGTCGAAGAGAACTGGCAGCGGGCGCCCCGCCTTGCTCACGGCTTTGAAGAATGCAGGCGTCGACCGCCTCGCCCATAGGCAAGCGTTGGCCAGCGCGCTGGTTCGAGCCCGTAACCGCGACTGCCTGCTTCCCGCCAAGGATGACGAGGAGGCCGTTCAATTCAAGGCGAAGAGTAAGGAGAAGTTCGAGGCCGCATTCGCCGAGAGGGCCGCGTCTGAGAATGCCAAGCTGGAGGCTGCATTCCCGCATTCGGCCATGGCCGCGGGCTTCGAGCCGCTTGTTGACGGCACCGTCGTGATGATCTTTGGGCTGCTCAGCCGGCCTGATTTGAATGGGAGGGAGGGCATCGTTGACGGCTACAAGGCCGACGGGTGGCGATACACCATCGACGTCAAGGGCGAGATTGTGGCGCTTCAGCCCAAGAATGTGAAGCTGAAGGAGAACGTCGAGATGGCCATGGCTGAGGCTCAGGGCGAAGTAGAGAAGGTGGAGGCGGCGGCCGCGGCGGTCGAGATTGCAGAGATTGGGTCGAGAAATGGGTCAGTGCTCGTCTAGTTTCCTAAGTTTACCATTCATACGGCGGTCTAGACGCTCTAGTATCTAGCGCTGATCCTAACGTATTAATAGATCGGATTCGGAGCCCGGATCGCGGATGGTTCAGCCCTGTAGGTCCGTTCGCAGAGGAGATCACACCCCGACCGGAAACCGTAGTTTAAACGCGCTGGAGTGACTTCCTCCAATCAAACCGTGCGCGGCCCCGCGCCTCGGGCTCGCGCTCGCCTCGGCGTTCGCCTTGGCCCTCGCCTTCGGTGGCCGGCGCTGGCAGCACGTCGGCCGAGGTCGCCGCCCGTTGGCTAGGCTCATGCACGGTCGTCGCGTCCTCGGCAGCCCTCTCCATCGCGAGCCGCGCTGCGAGGCTGCGCTGTCGCGCGGCCGCCAGCGAGTCGGCGCACGAGCTCAACTGGTCGACGAGCGCCATCTCCTCAGCCTGCAGCAGCTGTGGGCCGAGAAGCACCCGCTGCGCGTGCTCGCAGCGAGCTTGCAAGCTCGCGAGCCTCGCGAGGCGCTCGGGCACCGCCCTGTCCAAATGAGGTGCCTGGCGCAGCAGCTGCTCCGAGCGCCGGTAGCAGTTGCGCCGGCGCTCGAGCAGCGCGGCTGTGGAATCATCCTTGGGATGGAGCCACGAGGCGGTCGCCTGCCACTTGGGAGCGAGCTCGTCCGCATCCCACTGCTCGACACGGCGCGCCAAACGCGCGCGCGCCCCCTCGAGGCGCGTATGCTCCGCCCGAAGCGCCTGAGCCTGCGCCACCAGCCGAGCGGCGGTGCTCAGCACGGCGCTCGTGAGGGTGCGCACCGCGTGCTGAGCCTCGGTGGTTTCGCGCCGCTCGGCGAGCTTCCATCTCTCCCACCCGCGGCTCTGCCACGTGTCGTCACGCATGGCAGCGCCCACGGCGGCGCCCACGGCGGCGCCCACGGCGGCGCCCACGGCGGCGCCCACGGCAGCGCCCGCACCCGAGGCGCCTTCCACAGCGGGGCTCTCCCAGCCTCCCTCCTCCGCCATCTCGACGGCGAGCCGAGGCAGCATTGACGAACCCGTGCCCTCGCTGTGCTCCGCCCGCCACAGCGCCTGCAGACGCTCGTCGCCTTCGGTGGGCACGAATTGGGCAGCTGTGAAGGAGAATGGGGCCGCTGTGAATGAGAATTGGGCCTCGAGAGCGAGCAGCAGCTTGTCAAGCTCCGCCTCGCGCCGTTGCAGGCGCACGCGGGAGGCTTCCTCCGCACGGAGCGCCGCGGTCTCGGCGCTGTCGTGAGCACACGCGCTGTCGTGAGCGCCCGCGCTGTCGTGAGCACTCGCGCTGCCGTGAGCGCCGAGCCACTGGGGGGGCTGCGGGACGGGCTGCGCAAGCCATCCGGTGAGCTTTCCCATCGGCTCCGCAAGAGCGTCCGCCTCGGCCTCTGCACTGAGCACCCACGCCTCCATCATCGCCGACAGCGCGTTCGCGAGCGCGGCGCGCTCCCTCTCCGAACGCACCCGAGCAGTCCGCAAGCGGCTCACCTCCTCGCCGCGGACTTGCTCTCCACCTAACAAGGCAGGCAGCATCTCGAGCGCCGCCGCTTGCTGTTCCGTCTCGGCAGACCAGGTGCGAAGCAAGCCGCGCACCGTCCCGAGGCCCTCACGCAGCCGGCGCTGCGTGCGCAGCAGGGACGAGAGCGACGCGTTAAGCCGAGTGACGAACGCAATGTCTTCTTCGGCCGTGTCGTCGTCGTCGGCCGGGCTGTCGAGGAGGAGGTCGGCGAGCGACACGGGTAGGAGAGCGACGCGCTTTGGGGGTTCGTCAGCTTTGGGGTTCGTCAGCTTTGGGTTCGTCAGCTTTGGGTTCGTCAGCTTTGGGTTCGTCAGCTTTGGGGGTTCGTCAGCTTTGGGGGCGAGCGACACGGGTAGGCGAGCGATGCGGTTGGCGTCGTGTTGGGCGAGCGACACGGGTTGGCGAGCGATGCGATTGGCGTCCCAAAAGCTGACGAACCCCGCCCCGCCCCCGCCCCCGCCTCCCGCGCCGCCGCCCGCGCAGCCGCCGCCGCCGCCCGCGCCGCCGCCGCCGCCGCCCGCGCCGCCGCCGCCGCCGCCGGGTGCCTCAGCGCCCATCTCAGCGCCCATCGGTGGGCCGCGCAGAAACTTGTGTGCCGCCCCCGCCGCCATGTTGGCCGCCGTACCGGGCGCGGAGGCGGCCTCGAGGGCGGCGGTGGCGAGCTCTGCCGCTTTGATGGCCGCCTTGGCCCAGGGGAGGGCGCGAAGCAAGGGAGGGATCGTCAGACCCTCGAGCTGCTCCGAATGACGAAACGAGGTCTGCTCCGAATGACGAAACGAGGTCTGCTCCGAATGACGAAACGAGGTCTGCTCCGAATGACGAAACGAGGTCTGCTCCGAATGACGAAACGAGAGACCCTCAAGCTGTTCGGACTCGGCGGCGGACTCGGCCACCGAGCCACTGACCGACTCCGCACCATCGATGTCGTCGAGGTCGATGCCGTCGAGGCCGGGGTAGAGAGCCGCGAGCTCCTCGAAGAGCTGTGAGAGAAGAGAGGCGCAATCAGCGGACCATCAGCGGACATCAGCGGACCCTCAGCGGACAATCAGCGGACCCTCAGCGGGCACTCAGCGGACCATCAGCGGCACTTGGGGGGGCTCAGCAAGTGGGGAGACCTCGATGGCGCCATCGTGGGCGCACAGCATGCCATAGCGCACCTCATCCAAGTGCGCTGCATGGCTGCCCAGCTGCCGCTCACGTTCAGACGCGGCCGTCAGCGCCGCCTTCTCCTGCCGTAGCGCCTCGCCCAGCGGCACCAGCGTCGCGCGCGCGGCGGCGCACAGCTGGGCGTCGTGCTTGGCGGCCGCCTCGCACCTCGCCTGCGCCTCCATCTCGGTCGTCATGTCGACGTACAGGCGCGCCTGCGAGGCGCGCTGCTGGGCGAGCCGTTCCATCGACAGACGGAGCCATTCCCTCTCGCATTGCAGCCGCTCCTCGTGAGCCACACAGCGCTCCGCGGTCCCGCACCGGAGGGCGGACGTGCGCTGAATGCCCTCGCGCGACTCGTCTATCGATCTCTGGAGCGCTCCACGCAGCGCCGTCACCTGCGGTAAGAAGGGCAGCTGCCGCACACGCGCCGCCGCGAGCGGCGCGGTCACAATCTTCATCTTGTATTCACGGCTCTGCCGTTCCGCCGCCAAGGCCTCGGCCTCAGCCACCCAATCGCAACGGCGCTCGCGAAGGGCGCAGTACAGCCCGTGGAGCATCTGACGATCGACGCGCAGGCTTCCAGCCTCTGCCCACAGGGCGGAGCGCTCGGCTGCCTCTGCCGCCACCTCGCGTTGCGCCACCTCGGACTCGGTGTGAAGCGCCGCATCGAGCGCCTTGCGCCGACTGCGCACGCGCACGAGGAAGCGGTCCTGCGACGCCGGCGCTGGCACCACGAGCGCCGCCGCCTCGGCCGACGTCATCATGCCCAGCGGAGGCCTCGCCTGATTCCCCACAGCCTGATTCCCCACAGCCTGATTCCCCACAGCCTCCGAGGGCGCGAGGCCAGCCCGCGCGGGGGCGCGTGAGGCAGAGAAGCCGAGCGCCCTCTTCAGAAGCCGAGCACCACGCCCCCAGTCGCCGCCGCCTTCGCGGGCGGCCACGGCTGCGGCCGCTGTGCTCTTCAGAGCCTTGGCGACCTCATCGCTGCCGTTACGCTCTTGAGCTCGCCGGATCTCGCTGCGCATGATCCGTTGGAACTGTTCACAGTTGATTCGGTTCACGCGCCGGTCGACGTGCTCGAGCAGGCGCTGCATCGAGCGCTTCTCGAGGTGCACCCCAAACGTGCGCAGCAGGTCGCCCTGCGTGATGTACCCGTCGCGGTCCAGGTCGATGTAGTGGAAGGCCTCCTCGGTAGCCTCGAGCTCGGCGCTCATCTCGGCGCTCTGCTGCTGGGGGTTGGCCTCCATCCCGGCCGCTCCGGCGGCGCCCAGGACGGCGCCCCCTCCCCCGCCCACTCCCTCCTCGGGCGTGCGCGGGTTGCCACGTCGCCACTCCAGCATCGCCGCCTCGCGCTCCACGGCCGCACGCTCGAGCTCGGTCCGTTGCTTCCGCCACTCGGCCTCCGCCCACGCCACCTCCTCCTCTGAACGCTCGATGAGCTCGGCTGTGGCGGCGCACAGGCGCTCTAGTGAGCGCCGCTCCGCGTCCTGTCGCGATCGGTCGAAGGCGTACAAGCGCTGTGCCGGGCGCTGGGCGGGCCAACGGCCAGCAAGGTGCAACTGCACGTACACCGTGCTGCTCGCGCCGCAACCGCCGCCGCCACCGCCACCGCCGCCAGCACCAATCTGGAGTAGGCCGCCGCTGCCGCCGCCGCTGCCGGGGACGGTGCTGACGGCAAGCTGCGCGTAGACGGGGGCGTGGCGCACCTGCTGCCGCTGCGCTCGCGCCCTCTCGAGCGCGAGCCGTTGGCGCTGCTCCGCCGCCGCGTGCTGCAGCATCAGCTGTGAAGCGTCAAGCTGAGCGCGCCTCTCCGCTGCGTGCACCTCGCGCACCCGCCGCCGTGCCGCGCGCCCCTCCTGCCGTTGGGCCCGCTGCTCGGCGAGGCGCATACGCTCCGATTGCGCCGCCTCCGCGCACGCGAGAGAACCTTCGATGGCCTTCTCCTTACGCTTGCGCGCCGCCGCCTCGGCCTCGTCCGCCTCGCCCGCCTCCATGAGCAATCGGGCCTCCTCAGCCCGCAACGCGATCTCGTGGGCGAGATGCGCCTCGAGATCTTCGAGGATCTTCTTCTCGTCTGGCGCGGCGCTCGCCTCGATGTCGCGCACCCGTTGCTCCTCGGCATGCAGCGGCAACAGCCGGGCACGCGCCGCCGCGAGCTCCTCCCTGAGTGCGATGAGCGCCGTGATGGGCGCGAGTGGCGCGCCGCCGCGTGTGCCACCCTCGACCCCCGTGACGGCAGCGGTAGCACCTGCTGCGTTGTGGCCTGCGCCGCCGCCGCCGCTGTCGCCTGCGCCGCTGGCGCCACCTGCGCCCGAGGGACCACCACCGAGGAGGCCGCCATTGCCGCCGGGGCCGCCGCCGCCGCCGCCCAACTCGACACCCCACCACGCGTCGCCCATCACGGCACGCGCGGCCGCCTCTGCATCCTTGGATGTCAGTTGATCTTCGCGCCATTCCATCTCCTCCGCGCGCGCGGCCTGCGTGGCCAGCCTGGCCAGCTCCTTCCACAGCCCGTACAGCGCACGCAGAGCGTCCAAGCTGCCCATCTCATCCGCATGGGCGCTCTGCTCCTCACTCGTCCCAATGCTCTCCCCCCCGCCGGGAAGGTAGAGCAGCGCGACCGAGCTCTCCTGCAGCCTGCGACGCTCACGTGCACACGCCACGGCATTCCGAAGCGCAGGCAGGCGCGCGCGTATGGAGAGCAGGCGTGCGCTTGCCTCGGGCTCCACTTCCTGAGACCATCGCTGGTGGCGCGCCTCGCGAGCGGCGCGCCGCCGCTCGCCGTCGTCGTACCGCACGCGCGCGCGCGCCTCCCTCCGAGTGAGCTGCTGCAGCGTCCGTGTCACGTACCGGTGCTCCGCGCGATAGCGTACCCAGGCGGCAACGGTCGGCAAGGCGAGCATCTCGGCGGGAGGGTGGTTGTTTCCTATTATGGGAGGCGGATGGCCTAATATGGGAGGATGGCCGAGGCGAGGCCATTTTGCTGCCAAATATGGGTGCGCCCCGCCGCCACCGCCGCCACCTCCGCCACCTCCGCCACCTCCGCCGCTGCTGCCGCTGCCGCCGCTGCCGCCGCCACTTGCTGTCGCACTCGCAGCGGCGGGTGCCCCGCTGCGCGCGCCTCCGCTGCCAGACAGAGGCTCGTCGTCGTCGCAAAGGAAGCGCTTCACGGCGAGCGAGGCGCGCAGCTGCGGCAACTGCAGGAGCGCGCGCAGGTACACCGCGAGCGCAGCCTGCCGCCTCGCGAGGGCGGCATCGTCGGCGCTCTCGGTATCCTCATCTGCACGGGGGAGCAACTGCAGCCAGCCCGGGAACCGAGGGAGGATCTGCGGAGGGTATCCCTCCGCACAGAGCGCCTGGTGCAGCCTCCAAAAGTCCGTGTACTTGCGCGTGACACCGACGCCCCATCCTCGGAGCTTTCGGAGCACGGCCGGCGGCAGTGGCGAAGCGCCCTCCTGCGGAGCGAAGCCCACCTCGACAGGATAGGTGAGTTTGCGTATCAGCTGTGGAACGCCGGCCGCACCGAGCACGCCGGCTGCAGCGGGTGCGCCGGCCGCAGCGGGTGCGCTGGCCGCGCGCCATGAGGCCATCGCCGACGTGGCTGGTAGCGTGAGGAGCGGAACCGCCGGGTGGACTGTGCAGTCGAGGCGCAAGGCTGGCAGCGGCGTCGGTGCCGCCGCGATCGGCGGCGCGATCGGCGGCGCGGACGGTGGCACCCGGCTCGACGCCGGCAGCGCCATGGTGAGCACGAAGGGGCGGGGGCTCTGCTCGATCTGGGCGATGATCTCGTCGCGGCTCATGCCCACGAGATTGATCCTCTCGCCGCCGCGGTCGATGCTGCGCACCACCCATCCAGCTCGCACGCCCACCTCGTGCGCCTGCAGCGTCGGAATGACACGTTGGACGACCACGTACCCGTCCGCCTGCTCGAAGAACATCCCGAGTGGTGCCGCACTCTGTGAATTCACACTTGGGAAGGTGTGCCGCACCGACCGTGCAGGGGGCACAGACGGTGGCACAGAGGGCGGCCTGGACGGCGCAGGCGGCGTTGCAGACGGCGGCCTAGACGGCGGCCTGGACGGCGGCACTGATGGCGGTGCCGAGCCATCGGACAGCATCGCGCCCTCCTCACCTTCCTCCTCGTTAGCTGCTTCCTCGCCCAACTCAGCCTCTGGTGCAGGCGCCGCCTCAGCCTCTGGTGCCTGCGCCGCCCCAGCCTCTGGTGCCTGCGCCGCCCCATCCTCTGGCGCAGGCACCGGCTCCTCGGCATGCGCTGCTGCTACGGCCTCGACATCGAGGCAGTCCAAGGAGGACGCGGGCGACGAGCAGCGCGAGGAGCCAGCGGAGGGAACCTCGCGCACCAGCATCGAGCGATGGGTCAGCAAGTCGAGGTCCGTCACGTGGCTCAGCGCGTGGGCGGTTGCGCTCTCGCCACATGCAACGTTACTGGCGGCCGCACAAGCTGGAGAAGCCGGCACGGCGGCCGCCGCCGCCATCGAGATATGGTGGGCAATGGCGTACGCGGCGCCGTACGCGGTGTGCCAGTCGTGGCGCTGTCGTGGTGCTGCCGTGGTGCTGAGGGTCTCGACGCACTGCGTGCAGTGCCGCACGGCGCGCGAGTAGCCTCGGGACGGCAGCGGCACAAAGTGCGGCGAGCACGAACCGCACACGGAGCGGCCGCAGGCTCGGCAGTGGTGCCGGCGCTTGAGCGCGTGAAACGGTGTCAGGCACAGCTTGCAGCTTCCACAGTTGTGCGAGGCCATGTACGGCTCGTCGAAGAAGGGCGCTACTGCGGCGGCTTCAGCAGGAGCGCTCGCAGCGGAAGTCGTAGGTCCTGCTGCAGCCCATGCGTGATACGCACTGCCAGGAGCCTCTGGAAGGCTGCGCTGGCAGCTCGAGCACGCCCGCTGTGCAAGCGTGCCGCAGCCAAAGTGCGCTGGCAGCACCAATGACTTGTCTGGCGCACAGCCTTCACAGAAGACTCCACCGCACGCTCGACAATGGTGGCGTCGCCGCAAAAATGTGAAGTTGCTCTTGCAGAGCATACATGCCGGGTGCAGGTCATCCGGTGCCCACGAGTTCTCCGGCATGGCCGCTGGGCCGGTTTTTCATTCACGCGCGAAAGCGAGCATGTTGGTGTTTAGGTGTGAACTAGGGCTCCCCGCAGGCGAGCCGGCCAGCCGGCCCGGCCGAGCAAGCATGCATTGTGATCCACATGCAATTCGTACCCATTTGCGGAAGGGACGAGCGAACTGGACGAGCACCGTACGTCGCCCCTTGTCCGCTTCGCAAGAGCGACGAAGCAACCTCGTTCGCCATCGCGTGTTGTTGTTGTTGTCTGAGAAACAAGTTGCGGAAAGGGCCGGGCCGGAGCTTTTCCACATGCGCTGGTCTCTTGCTGCGTCGTTGGTGATTTCGTGCTCTGCAGAAGTCGCTGAACCAGCGGGCCTCTATCACAAAATTGTAAACGCGCACCATCGCGGTGAACTTGTTGAGCTGCTGAACAACCTCAACCTTCTGGGAAACGCAGCCGAAATCGGTGTCTGGCACGCGGGCTTTGCGCGCCACAATCTTCAGCATTGGAGAGGCAAGAGATACTTCATGATTGACGCATGGCGATTCCGTAGCAATGACACCAGCCGAGACAAGAATGCACGAGCGGAAGACGAGCATGAGGTCGACTTCAACATTGCAAAGAACGTGACGGCGCCCTGGCTGGCTTCCGGCCGGGCGGTGATGCTGCGCCTCTTTGCGGAGGCAGCGGTTCACGTTTTCCCGGATGGTTTCTTCGATTTCATCTATGTCGATGCTAACCACGAGTAAGTCGTCTGAGGGGTGGGGGGTGATGCAGAATTCCACACGCGTGCATTCCACGGCGCACGTGCATTCCACGAGCGAGCTCATCCCGCCACGACACCATGCGCCCTGCATGCAAGTGCTCAGAACGGTGCCCGTATCTCCCGCCACAGGTACGCAAATGTCTACCGAGACCTTCAGACCTGGTAGGTCTGATGGTGTGGAACCAGATGGAGACAATTTGAGCCCCATTGAGCCACTCCCCACCACTTTCTGCGTGCGATCGCCCGATCGGTGGTATGTCCGACGGCCAACTGTTTGCCTAATCTGGCCGACTCGTTGCTTTCCAAACATAGGTGGCCCAAGCTTGCCCCAGGGGGTATGATGGCGGGAGATGACTTTGCAGACATGTACGACACGTTCGCCAAATTGCGGATTGCAAGGGACTGGAGATGGGGGGTGAAGAGCGCCGTCGCCCGCTTTTCGCGTGAGGTAAGCACCCAGCACCGTGCTCGCTACGGCGCTCCACCTCTCGTGTGTCCTCATGCTGTGATTATGCTTTCTGAAAGACACACTGACTGACAGACCACTCGCTCCTCTGACTCCCGGATCCTAGCGGATCCCGCGCGAGAACGCTCCTCTGACGGTCTGTATGGATTCGCTCCTCTGACTCGAGAGGCTAACTCGCGGCCATCCCGTGCGATGATTGTGGGCTGCCCGATGATTTGCAGGTTCGATCGCCCTTCTTCCTCACTTTCGCGGACTTTCATCATCGCCACAAACCAACGAGTGAGGACGAATGGCGTGACGATCCGAGGCGCAAGCGTATGTATGGAGTGGCTCAGGCCTCAGCACGCACACGGGCTTCCACTCGATGCACTGGTACGCCCCCAGGAGTTTTACCCAGCATGGTATCTGTTCAAGTAGTCTACACTTCCACATTCTTCCACAGGAGGCGAGAGCTGAGAGACACACTTGAGGTGCACCCCCGCCAAAGTACCCTAATCCCTATGAATCCCTACCCCGCCCATGCATAATTACCGCATGGATGCATGTCCTGTGAGCACGCTGCACGGCAGTCTTCCTTTGAAAAGAAGACGAGCAATGTCAACGGACTTTCCCCAAATGTGTCGTCTTGCATGCGTGGGCTGCGTAATGACCTGCACCTTGTGTGGCCTTTATCGAACTACAATGTACTCATTCCAAACAATCAGCACGGCCTGTGAATCGACTTGAGTCCATGCTCGGGGGATGTCCATGGGATGTCCAAGATCCAGCTGGCTGAAACGAAAGGATGAAGGGACGAGTCTCTACATGAAGAGCGTCTCGTTCCTCGCGGCCGCCGCAGGCGGTGAGGCACACGCGTAGACGTTGGCCGCCGTACGCTCGCTCAGCGCGTGCGCCTCGGCGTCGCCGTCGCCGGCGAGCGTGGCGAGAGTCCGAGCCGTCCACGCAGCCATATCAGAGCATGGCACGCTGTACCGCATGAGACGGCTTTTGCCCCAATCGAGACCCCCCACTTTGGTAAAGGCGGTGCGCCAGCGGCTTGGGCTTGCCTGCAAGCACCAGGGCGATCAGCGATGATCAGTGCCCACATCAGTGACCACATCAATTACCATCAGTGACAATCGGTGACCATCAGCCCAACGGCACAGTGGCTCGGGCTCGCCTGATCAAAGGTGATGCCCGGTACATACTCATGCACAAGGAATAGTACCTCATCTTCGAATAGCGCCACGCCCGCGACGGGATGGTCCTCAGTGCGCTTGCCATGCACCTGCACGCAACGCCATCCGTACCCAATCCGTGGCCATCAGTACCAATCCGCACCAATCCGCACCAATCCGCACCAAACAGATCCTATCAGGGGCCACATGTACCTCGCACCGCTTGAGAGGCGTCGGCCGACTCCATCGCTTGCCGTCTGTCGAGAGGGCGAGGGCAAGGCACCCCAAGCCGTGGTGCACGATCGGCATGACGCCCAACAGGGTGCGTCGGTGTACTGGGTTGGTCTGCACGTGTATAAAGTACACCTCTGCCGCTGCCGCCGGGATGGTCAGGTCGAGTCCGCTGATGGAGAGCAATTCAAATGGTGACCAATGTAACAGGTCACTCGAGCTCGTCACCTGCATGCCAGTCCCGATCGGGCATGCATCAGTTGCCATCAGTCTCGTCATCAGCCCCCACACCTGCAATCCGTGACCATCAGTGTGGCCAGCAGAGGCCATCAGTGGCGACCCAGGCAACCCCCACACCTGCAATCCGTGGCCATCAGTGTGGCCATCAGCGGTCATCAGTGGCGACCCAGGCAGCCCCACACCTGCACAAAGCGCGCATTGCGGTCGGCCACATTGGCGCGCGCGTAGATCAAATAGCGGCCATTGAGGTATGCTAGTGACAAGCGCCCATCAAACTCACACGCGCCAGCCGCCTCGTCCGCCTCCACAGAGGGATCCACAGGTCTGCCTTGAGCGGAGGCATCTGCGCGTACAGCCGCCTCGTCCTCCACAGGCGCGCCCGTCACGGTGCCTTCCCCTCTGGTCGGGGAGGCGACCGTTTGGCGCGTCCTCGGCACGAGATACGGAAAGTCCTGTCGGCTGCGCCGCTCGATGCACCCGAGCTCGTCCCCACCAAAGAGGCGTACAGGCACGCCCCAATTCGTCTCGTTGGGAGGGCGTGCGAAGCGGAGGTGTCGACTCCGTCGCACGTACACAGGCTCGAGAGGCGTGGGGATCATGTCACTCCAGCGCCACGAACGCGAGCGTGTGAGCCACACACCTGCAAGCAAAAGCAAGCCGTGGCCATCAGTTGCCATCAGTGGCCATCAGTGGACATCTGTGACCCATCTGTGACCATGGGCAGAGGAGCGCGACCACATGCATGCAACATGCATGCCACGCACCGTTGTCATGGCGCGTGGGCATTCGATGGCGCCCGCCAATGAAAAGGTACTCGTCGCCGTGCCGCAGCAGCGCGTAGTTGTGCGTCATGCGGTGCGAGATTGGGCCGAGCTGCCGAAATGCCCCGTCCACCTGGGATCCGCCCACACGTCCACACGCTTGGTCTCGTCAGAGGCCATCTGAGTCCATCAGAGGCCATCGGATGCCATCAGAGGCCATCAGAGGCTGAGGTCACATGCAGAGGTCATGCAGAGGGAGGCAGAAGGCAAGCAAGCAAGGCATCATATCGCCATGCTCACCTTCTCAGCCCACACGGTCGGCATGACAAGCTCGGCCGGCGCAACAAAGGAGCGTGCACCATCACACGAGAGGGCGCCCCCTACATACACTTCGAGCTGTGCATTCTTGAATGTGAGGCACAGCGCATCATCGGGCAGCGCAGGCGCCGCGGCTCCAGGAGCCCTGGCCCCAGCTGGCGCTCTGCTCTCTACAGTGGCAGTGGCCCTGCACCGGTCGGTGGGTTTGGAGCGTGCGGCTGGGGCCGAGGAAGGCATTGTGAATGTGCTGGTAGACGAAGGGGAGGTGATGGGAACTGAAAGAGACTCTGTCGTGGGCGCTGTAGTGGGCGCGGGAGCGGTCTGGGCGGCGGCGCTCCTGCTGCCCACGGCAGCGCTCTGGCAGGGCACCAGGCTGTAGTATCGTAAGAAGTTCGAAGTCTGGGATTGCCAAAAGCCGCCCGCGCCCGGTAGGAGCTTCACTGGCTGCCGCTGCACCCGCCAAGCCGCCCGCCATGGCGCCTGCCCCGAAGTGGAGGAGGCGGCTGCTACTGCTCCTCCTTCTGCTGCTGCGGCTGCGGCGGAGGCGGCTGCTGCTGTTGCTGCCCGGCGGCGGCCACTCGCCCAGCGGAGGGCTCCTCCCCCCCCTCGTCCTCCTCCACCACCTCTTCTTCCCCCTCCTCCTCCTCCTCCTCCTCCTTCACCACCACCATCTCCTCCTCCGTCGACCAGTCGTCCCCGTGGCTCGAGTAACGGCTCGAGTAACGGCTCCGCCGCATTGCAGATCGAGTCTGTGCGGAGCGAGCCAAGGCAGAAGCGCCGGCCGTGGGCCTGCGAGCACGCGCCATCGAGCACGTCGCCGCGCTGCGCCAGAGCTTCCCAGTGCGCCTCCCAGCACGGCACCGCAGGCAGCGTGCCGGTCACATCGAGATATCGACCCATGACTGGCACATAGGTCTCGTTGTGGCCAGAGGGGCATTGGCCCTGTGCGCCGTGTAGCAGGAGCAGTGCGGAGGTGGCGCCGCGGCGCACGCGGCCGAGCACGCGAGGCAGGTCCATGAGCAGTGCCGCGCGGGCCTCCGAATCCGGTCCCTCCATGGACGCGAGCACCACGTCGCAATCTTGCAAGGCCCGGCTGCTCTTCCGATCGAGGCCTTGGATGGTCCACAGGTTGGATGGTCCACCGCTGCGCCGCGGAAATGGAATGAAGCCGACCGGCTGTGCCATGTAGCCAACGTGCCCGCGGCCCTTGCGGCGAACAAAGGGTGCCGACGTGTTGTATGCGACACCGGCATATTTGCGTGTGCGCAACGCTTTGAGCACGGCCAGCGTGAGCCACTCGCCGTGGACGTTGACTTCGCACAGCAGCGGCTTGGCATGGCCATGCTCGAGGATGGAGAAGGCGTCGCGGAAGCCTGCGAGGCGGGCGTCGATCGATGACGGCAGCATAAACAACTCTTTGCCAAAGCGCAAGTGAGCGAGCGAGTGCGTGTGTCGCCTCCTTTAATGGCCACCAACCGATCACCCGCCGCCGCGGCTGATCGGTGTTGCGAGCTAGGCTTTACGACTTCCGTTCGGTGCATGCATCAGTGAACTTTCGAGTTTTAACTTTGCCAAATGGGATACGCAGCATGCAACATCCGTTCGTGACGCCTATGTGCTACACGCAACGATACAACGGATCGCGCCCTTCCTGCGCCACGTACACCCTACTTGCCTCATCCAGCGCGCGCAGCGCATGCTTGACGTCTGCTAGCTTAAAGGCTAACTTGGCCGGCCCACGCGGCAGCTCCTTGTGAATCTCGGAGGCGCTCAAGGCCCGCCGTTCTGCGCCCGGCGCTCGCATCGCCTGCAGCACGAGTGCTTGGAGCTCTTCGCTTGCAGGTGGCGCCGAAGGGGAGCCGGCGCCGACAACCACCGGGCGAGGCCCTGCTGGTGCGTAAGACGGCGGCTGCGGCGGCTGCGGCGGCGGCTGCTGCTGCTGCTGCTGCTCCAACTTCTGCACGAGCCCGGGCCTCCGAAACTTGTCCTGGTAGCACTCGTTCCACAGAGTCGCCGCCTCCAGCCAATGCAGGCTCTCGGCCTGCGGGTCGTCGATGGCCCATGCGTGCTGGACGACGAGCTGGCGCGCCTGCCGGAAGCGGCCGAGCTTGCCGTGGACCTGCACGTACCGGGCGTGCTTGTAAATGGAGATCGTGTGGCGCCACGCGTCATCCGTGTCGCTCTCACCTTTCCAATGCACGCACTCGATGAGGCCCGTGCCGTCGTCCAACGTGACGCTCACGCGCGTGTCGGAAGCGTGCGGATGCTTCGGATCGACGCCAATCACGAGGCCGCCGACTTTGACATAGCGAATCGGGTGATTGTACAGCCAGCACACCTCGCCGCTGCGCGCCAGCTCCGCCTGGGGCAGCGCGTTCAGGTGCTGGGCGAGGAGGACCACAGGTGTGTCGTAGAGGGGATCGAGCGGCCAAAATTTGGGCTCATCCCGCTGCATTTGCCAGCTCGGGTCATCCAGAGGTGGTGGAGCGCGCCGCTTCTTCATTTTCTCTCTGTCGCTCGGGCGGGCGCGTGCGCGCGCGCGGAACAAGCCCAGAAAGGCCGGCCGCCGTCCTGTGATCTTCACACCTTTTCCTTTTCGGATGAATCGTCAAATCTTACAGGGCTCCTAGCCGGCTTATAGAGAGCACATTGGCGGGCTTCGCGTCTAAAGCTCTTCGTGGGCCAAAAAGCTGCCGCGCGGCTCGGAGACGAGCGCCAGAGTCATTCGCAGCTCCTCCAGCGCATCTCTAGCTGCCTCCCGATCTGCATCCTCGGCCTCTCCTGAGACAGGCACGGCTGCGCTCCACTGCAGCCGCGCGCGCCAGCTGCGGCACGCGAGCGCGAGAGCCACGCGTAAGGCTACGACGCCCTGCTCGGTGTGTGCGCGAGGCGTGACCGCTGCCTGCTGTGCACGCTGCCCAATTTCCCACAGCACCTTGGGGGAGGTGGACCTGTAGAACGTGAGCCAGGCATGGTCAGAGTGCAGCGCATCACTAGGTCCCCGAAGATCGCGATCTCGGAGCTCGAGATCGCGATCTCGCCAAGGACGAGGATCGAGATGCTCTCGCCAGAGAGCCTCGAGAGCGCGCACGTGGAGCGCCGCGTGCCACCACGCGCGGGGCGCCACCTCCACCGGCTGCTGCAGCAGGAGCGCCGCTTGGGTGTACAGGTGACGGATCGTCTCAATCCTCAAGCCGGCAGGGGCAATCGAGAACGTGCTCGGCATGGCGCTCGGATGCTCGGCAACGGCAGCGACGGCGGCCGCCGACTCGGCGCTGGCGAGCCTCATCCCGCGCGCCGTGCCGAGCACGTTCTCTGGCGGCGGCGCGGGCGAGCGCCATGGATCGCGAGAGAAGGGCCGCCGGCGCCAGCTGCCGTTGCACGTGACGGCGGCGTTGTTGATGCCATCGCCCTGCACCAGCCAGAGCCCTGCGCGTTGAAGCGCCGCACGTTTCACAGCGACGCGCTCGGCCGCCGTGAGGCCCCGCTGCGTCATGCCAGCGGCGTACACGGATGGCCTGCGCGCCACGCTGCCAAAGAGCTCTGCGTCGTCATGGCCTGCGACGCCGGTCGGATGGTGCCACGACATCGACCGGACAAAGGCCGGGAAGGGCAGGAAGGTCCATTTGACGTGAGGAGCAGGAGTGACGCCAGGAGGTCCCTCCTGCCGACGCAGTACCTCGCGCAGCGCTTCCTGATCGCCGTACAAGCTGCGATTCTGAGGTCCCTCCTGGCGAAGCAGATCCGCCGCGCGGTCGACGAGGGCCGCGGCCGACGAGGGCTCCGGCGCAAGGAAAAAGAAGATTGTCGAGGCATGGTCCGGGCTCGGCGTCGGCGTGGTGCGAGTGTCGCACATGGACAGGTGGAGGCACAGCCTGTCCTGGAAGGAGAGCAGCAGGGATGCATGCGGAAGCTCCGGAAGAGACGCAAACGGATTCTCGAAGAGCACTGTCGCTCCATCGGCCATGAAGACCTCATGTCCGAGCTGTGCGGCCCGAACCGCTAGCCGCAGCTTGAGTTCGTAGACTTCGAGTGCAGACGCCGCCAGATGGTGCGGCATCGGTGGATCGACGCATGCAACAGACGCGTGCAAGGGAGCCAACTCAGCACACAACCACGAGTCTGCGCCGGCGACGAGAATGCCGACGGCCGCTGCTGCGCTCCACCACTGCAGACTCGAGCAGAGCAAGTTGCGGGTCAAAGGTAGGTACTCGTGCGTCGCTACAGTGATGATCAAGCGGCGTGGAAGTGTGGCCAGCGTGCGGTTGAGGTCAGCGTCGAACAGATCCGCGGCCAAGTCGCGTGTGAGGGCGGAATCGACGCCGTCCCGGATGGAGTCCGTCATTGTGTACGGTATAATGTTTGAAGTGTGAACGTGAACTTGCACCTTTGTGTTTCACGCTGCGGTGAGAAAATGTTACACGCTCGTCGTGAAAAACGCGCTGTCGTGAGCCTTCACAGCAATTGGGCCTGTGCACTGGCTCAGGGCTTGAAAGAGCTGGTGGTCGCCTTTGGGCACTCCCAACCGGAATGGTTCGGGGTCTGCGCAGGTTGCGTCAGGACCTGACACTCGTGGCCATCCTGCTGACGGCGACCGCTGCCCAGGGCCCATCATTACCACCACCGTCGTCGCCGCCCTCGAAGCCACCCGCATCACCACCATTACCACCTCCGCCATCGCCGCCGCCGTTGCCGCCGCCGCCCCGATCGCCGCCGCCGCCCTCACCGCCGCCTGCTCCGCCTCCGCCGCCCTTCGCGCCACCCTCGCCGCCACCGCGACCGCCGCCGCCCTCGC
>Ga0210243_100705_pt1 | contig 28050 bp, 16 predicted proteins | sample ChrtobMeP5a_32mM_FD_155461 | JGI IMG/M metagenome (GOLD analysis project Ga0210243, IMG submission 155461) | Chrysochromulina tobin associated microbial communities from unialgal haptophyte culture, Seattle, Washington, United States - P5a_32mM | ecosystem: Host-associated > Algae > Haptophytes >...
GCCGGGCGCGAGTGAGTGGGAGGAGGAGGAGGATCCGAACGTGCCGCTCACGGAGAAGCAGCGCGCCAAGAAGCTAGGCAAGATCTCGAGCCGCATCGCCGACCTGCTTGGCGAGTTTGAGGACAGCGTCGACGACCAGGATGACGGCACGATGCAGCGGCTCAAGGATGGCATCATGACGATCGCGCAGAACTTGCGGCGCAAGTCGCTGATGCGCTCGGCGTTCCTGCAGTCGGCAGCGCAGCAACTCTCGAAGAGCAAGCAGCTCGACCCGTCCCTCTTCGGGGGCGCCGACGACGAGGACGACGAGGCCCGCGGCGACGCCAAGGGCGCTGGCGCGTCGTTGGCCGAGGACGAGGCGGGTCTGGCCGTCGACGAGCTCAAGCGTACGGAAGGCCTCAAGAAGGCGAAGCTGCTGAGCGCGCACAAGAAGACCGTCGGCCTGCTGCGCGATCTCGCCGCCGAGCACGAGCGCGGCAAGACGGGCGCGGACGAGCAGCGCGCGGCCATGGCGGCCAAGTTCATGGGAGCCGCGGAAGAGGAGCTGCGGCTCAAGACCCTGCTCGAGGTGGCCACCACGGGCGAGCGCACTCTGAAGACACAGCTCGCGAATGCGAGCGAGCGCCTCGCACGCCTTACGGCCGAGGCCGAAAGCCTGCAGCGCAGTGCCGATGAGCTGGCGGCGCGGCTGGCGGCGGCGGAGCAGGAGGCGGCGAGCGAACGAGCCAAAGCGGCGGACGCGGCGGCAGCGCTCGATGCGGCGACGAGAGGCAGCGGCGCGATGCGCGCGCAGCTCGCGGACGCGCTCGCCCAGCTCGATGGCGCCAGGTCGAGCGCCGCCGAAGCCGAGGCCGCCGCCGCCGCCGCGCAGGCAGAGGCGGCGGCGGCCAGGGAGGCGCTTGACTCGGCGCGCGCGGAGGTGGAGGCGGCCGAGGCGGCGGCGGCGGTGGCGCGCGACGAGGCGGAGGCGGCCAGGGCCGAGCTCGCCGCCGCGCAAGATGAAGCGGTCGCGGCGGCGGCCGAGGCGGCAGCGGCCGCCGCCGCGGGGGCGGAGGCGGCGGCGGCGGCGGCCCTGGCGCAGGCGGAGGCGGCGGCGGCTTCCACAGAGCGCAAGACCAAGAACGCGATGACCGGCATGCAGTCGGCGCTCTGGCGCGCGACGCAGGCGAGGCTGCCGCAGCAGGTGCAAGAGGCCATCGCCGCCGAGAAGGCGCAGTGGGAGGCGGCCAGAGCGGCAGAGCGGGCGGAGTGGGCGGCGAAGCTCGAGGCAGCGACGGCGAATGCCGGGGCGGACGCGGCGGCGCAGGCGGAGGCAGCTCGGTCGGCGGCCGCGGCCGCCGAGCAGCTCGAGACGATGAAGGCGATGGCCGCCGAGAAGCTCGAGGCGATGGCCGCCGAGCATCTCGAGGCGATGGAGGCGATGGCCGCAGGCTTCGAGGCGAAGCTCGCCCAGGCGCGCGCCAGCGCGGGCGCTGGGCTGCCCGAGCAGCTCGCGGCGCAGCTCGCGGCGAGGGTGCAGGAAATTGAGGCCGAGAGAGCCGCGCCGGGACCACTCTGTGCTCTCGTGCAGGCGGCCTCCGAGGTACTCTCGCCGCGCGTGGGCGCCGTGTTGAGCGAGGCGCTCCACTCAGCCCAGCAGCGGCAGCTGATCGAGCTTACGGCGGCGACGAGCGAGGGCAAGGACTCGAAAGTGCTCGATGATGCGGTGACGGTGGCATGGAATCACCTGTGGGCGCTCTCGCTCTCACCGGCCGAGGGGCGCGAGCACGCCCTCGCTGCGATGCAGGCCGAGCACGAGGCCGCCCGGGCGCGCGTGGGGCAGCATGTGGGGCAAGAGGCGGAGCTCGGCCGACGCAAATCCGCAAGGGAGCGGGCCGAGGAGGAGGACGGCTTCTCCGGCTTCCGTCGCTCGCTGCGTGAGCTCATCGCGCTGCACGACCGGCTGGCGCATGAGGAGGCCACGAACGCCGCGCTGCGGCGCGACCTCGAGGCCGCTTGCCTCGCGACCGACGCGGCCGAGCGTCGGTTTTCGGAGCAGGAGCACTCGCTCGTGCAGCTGCGCACGGCCGTCGTGAGACTGACGGAGCTCAGCGCGGCCTTGGACCTCGAGCTGCGCCAGCAGAAGCAGGCGTGCGCCGAGCTCGAGCAGAGCCTCGCGCGGGCGGCGCACGAGCTGCGCCTCGAGAAGGAGCACGCCGAGGCGGCGGCCGAGCGCCATGCCGAGAGCGTCGCCGAGCTCGAGGCTCGACTCACCGGCGGGCGGGGCGGCAGGAGTCGCCGATTCGGATCGGCCGAGCACGTGAGCGCGCCACCCTCAGCGGCCGACTTTGAGCTCCAGGTGCACGAGCGCGCGCAGCTCGAGACGTTGCGAGAGGAGGTGGAGCGACAGAAGGCGATGCGACTGGCCGCGGCCACGGGTGGTCCGGACGCGGGCCTGGCGGAGGCGCGGCTCGAGGCGCTGCGTGCGGAGCTCGCCGGGGCAGAGGCGGCGCATGAGGCGGTGGTGGCCGAGCTGACGGCGGCGTGGCATGCGGACATTCTGCGCTGGGGGGAGGCGGCTGCGCGGCGCGAGGCGGCGGAGGCGGCGGCCGAGGCCGAGGCGGCGGCCGAGGCGGAGGCGGAGGCGTTCATCACGTCCGCCGAGAAGGGCGCGGCGTGGTTGGAGATGGATCCAGATCCCGATGCGGAGGCAGCTGGCGGCGCGCGGCGGGTAGGGCCGTCGTCGCAGCGCGAGAGGCAGCTGGAGGCTCAGCGGCGGCGGCACGAGGGAGCTCTCTCCGAGCTGCGCCGCCTCCAGGCCCTCGAGAGAGCGCGAGCGGCCTCGGCGGCCAATTTACTCGCCGAGGGGCTGTGGGAGGGGCTGGGGGCGTCGCGCGATCAGTACACGCGTGCCTTTGCCAAGCTACCACCCGCAGCGCCGGAGCTTCCGCCGGGGGTGGCTGCTCCAGAGGCCACCTTGGCCGCGTGGCGCGCGCTCAGTGCGCAATCTTCGAGGATGGCGCAGCTGGCGGTCGAGGCCATGGCGCGGCGCGCGGCTCTCTTCTGTCGCCAAGCTTCTAGCCTCATCGGCATCCATGAACCCGCCGCCGCTACCACCTTGCTCGCCAATCGAAGCGCCGACGTCGAGATTCCCACCGCCCTGCCAGCGCTGAGCACTCCACTGCTCACCGCCACTGCTCTCGAGCACATGCTCACAGCGATGCGCACGCTGCCGCCGCCGCCGCCGCGCCGGCCGTCGTCACCGCGTCGGCCGTCGTCGCCGGCGGGTGCCGAGGGCGGAGGCTCTGCCATTGCGGGCGCCGTCTCGGCGCCCGATCTGCTCTCACGCGCGATCCAAAGCGTTCAGCCACATCGGCCGACGATCTTTCTACCAGGCATGCGCGCGTCGACCGACGCCGCGCCGCCACCGATGCTGAATGCGATGGCGCAGCGGCAGATGGAGGCGGCTCGCAAGGCCGAGGCTAAGCGCCAAGCTCTTGTCGAGTTGCGGCGCGTGCAGCACGAGAAAGCCATGGAAGCCTTTGCGACTGTGGTCTACACGCCCGAGGGCTTCGGGGAGCTTCGCTCATGCCTCGACCCCGCGCCCGGTCGTCGACCTCGCTCCGCCGCGGCGGCCGTGCGGCGGCCGGTTGCTCGGAGCGCGTCCGCCGCCCACCTGACGAGCACCCATGCGCCTTCACGTGCCGAGGCGGACGCCGCGGTCACGCGCGCGCTCGCGCAGCATCCGAGTGCTCTGGAGCTCGCGTACGTCACGACGAGCCCGCATCTAATGCCGCCCCCCTCGATTGAGCCGCTCGCCGGCGGGTTGACGCGCCCGCGCTCCGCCCACGCCACCGCCAACTATGCCCACGCCGGCTCGGCGCCTGTCTGCTCGGCGTCCTACCTACACGTGTCCGGGGGCGGCATGCTCGCCCTGCCGGTGCGCGCCCATGAGCATCCGATGCCCAGCCCCGCCGGACATCGCACCCCGGCCACTCGCCAGCCGCCTCCTCGCGCCCAGAGCGCCGCTGCCCGGCCTACGACAGCCGACGTTCGGGTACGAGCCGCCTCCTTCGCTATTGGAGGCGGCGGCGGCGGTAGCGGACGAACTGGCGGTGGTGGCGGAGGATGTGCAGGGGCGCACTCGACGCCACTCATCGCGTCCGCAGCTCTTGTAGGCGCCCAGCATGGCGCCCAGCCTCCTCCACGCAATTCCACAGGCGATGGGGACAATACGGTCGAGCCGCCCAGGGCGGCGTCCTGTGCGCCCCTGCCCCAATCCCTGAGCGCACACGCGACGTCGAAGGTCCCGCCGGGCTGGGCCGCGGTCGGCGACGGGCAGCCAGCGATAGGAGGCATGGCCGCGGCTGCATCTAGGTGAGAACAAGGCCGACGCGGCCGAATACATTCGCATCGATCAGGTTCTTTCAAGCACATGCCGCATCCACATGATCTACAAAGTGTAGGTGGGACGTTCAGGCATCAGACATCAGACATCAGACAGTCACCTTCAGAACTTCTCGCGATGACAGATGGATGACAGAGGACCCTAGCCGGTGTGACTCTGTCTCTGACTGAGCCAGGGTCTTCTCAGCGTAGGCAAGTATGACTTTCAGTATGACTTGTGAGTTACATGACAAACTTACATAAACAATAGACAACCAGCGGAAGCCTACTTGACTTGACTTGTTTGTTGCTTGCTTGCTTGCTTGCTTGCTTGCTTGACTTGACTTGACTTGACTATACTTGCTCGGGACAGCGTGTTTGATGGTGGCCTTTCTCGATGGCGGCGGCTCCGTGCCAGACATCCCTCTGCTCGACGCGGTCGTCAAGCAACTCTTCGAGATGCCCACACAGAAGATGCTCAAATCCAATGGCCTGCCAGTCGTGTGGCCGGAAGCGCTCAAGACGGGAGGCTTCTCTCTCAATGGCGTGAGCACCCAAGAGCTCCGTGACTTTTTCACCTCGCTCCTTGCGGCGTCGCGTGGAACCGAGCCGATCATCGAGAGCGGCAACAAGTACGGCGTCTCGGATGCCTTCCACCACATCAACGGCGTGCTCCTCATGCAAGAGTGCAAAGCGTCACCCCGCTTCCAGATGCTGCTGCAGGCAGACAAGGTGCGTGCAGAGGAGTTCCTCGAGGCGGTGCTCTTTAACGCGGACTTGCGCAACCGAAACCCACTGCACCCGTCTTTCATCGATTCCGTGGTCATTGGGAACCTCCTCAACTTTCCGGCGCACATCTTTGGCTTCCCCTTCGCCTCGTACGCCACCGACGGCAACGAGTCGCTCTCACTCTGCCTCTACTCCTACCGCGAGCAGGCAGCCGCCACGCGTGGTGCGCCCATCGTCGTACTGTATGTCAAGGAGCAAGAGCGCTCAACCGCGGAGTCCCTCATAGTCGCGCAGGTGCGTGCGGTCGCGGCGCGCCTCAACATGTCTTTGGTCGAGGTGGAGGCAGAGGAGTCTTGGGACGCGCACAGCAGGGTGGCGGTGGTGATGGCCGCCTTTAGCGGCACAGCTCTCGCGAGCGCCGCCTCCCGGGCCTTCGAGCGCGGCATGCCCATGCATGTGCATGTATCCGACACGGAGTGGCGGCACCTCTTCACCACTCACACCACGCCAGTGCACTGCGAGTTACACTCCGGGGTGCGCTCGCTCACCATCGAGCATGGCCTGCTCAGCTCCGGCTATTCGCTCTATCGCGACCTCAAGACTCGCGACGAACACTTCGACGTCGGTCACCAGTGGCAGACCGCCTACATGTCCTTTAATGAGGGTGATGTGCCGAGGCCCCGCCACACCCAGATTCGCGTCCTAGCTGCCGTCCAGCTGCTCTCCCTCACTTTGTCTCCCTCACCTTGCCATGTGCCCTGCCGCTGCGTCCAGGGGGCTCTGGGACGGCAACGCCTCTGCTCATCGACTTTTGCTACATCATGCTTGGTTGGTCAGCCTTCAGCCGCTTGGCATCTGCCCCCGCCGGCGATCTGAGCTACGTCGGAGAGGCAGGCACTCTGCAGCCCACGCTGGTGAGCCCAGAGGATACCGATGAGACGCCGACCATGCTGAAGACCAAAGTGCAGAGCGCCGAGGCCATTTTGCGCTGGGCGACTGCTTGCTTGGCGGATCACCGAGTGGGGCGAGCGCAACTGGAGCGATGGCTACTCGGCTTCCAGCGCCACTTTCTTGGAGGGGAGGGCCGGCGCCTCGAGCTGCTCACGTCGGGAGGTGGCACCCGCTCGATCAACCTCGCCTTTGAGGCAGTGCTGGCGAGCCGTGCCGCGGAGCCCCCTTCTGAGCTTCGCGTGCTCACTGGCAACCCTCACTTGGCGGTGGAGCGCGCGGCGCGGCGCTTCGGGTTTCAGCTCACGAGACTCGACGTCGACGGCTCCCTCTGCCCGCGTCGGCTTGCAGAGGCCATTCGCGATCCGGCCGTCGTCGCCGTCTACGCGCAGTCGCTCAGCTACACGGACGGTACGTGCGATGACCTCGTGAGGATTCTCGAGATCGTCGAGATCGAGAACTGTCGGCGGGTGCAGGCGGTGCCGGCGCGTGAGGCGGAGCGCGTGCCACTCATTCATCTCATCAACGACTCGTGCCTCGCCTTCTGCGCGCTCGTGCACAATGACGGCACGCCCGAGTCCGTGCGCCGCGGCGGCCGCCGCGGGGGCCTGCGTGTGCTCGACATGTGCGGCGCAAGTGGCCCGGGATTCGGGGACTCGGCACCGCCTCAGCTGACGCCCTTGCTCGTGACTCTGGACGCGCACAAGCACCTGGGCACCGATAAAGGGGTCTCGAGCGTCATCGGCACACCAGGCACCTTGGAGAGGCTGCGCGGGCGGCGGAAGGTGGGCGCACAGCCCTCCAAGGGGGTTCTGATCCGTGCCCTCGCCGACATGTACTTGGTGGGCGTCGAAGGTTATCGGGCGCTGTACGGGCAACTTGCCGAGCGGCTCGAGCGTGCGGCGACGGACTTGGCGTCCGCAGGTCTGACGATAGTCAACGCGCACAACCGGCCGAAGGGCTCGACAGTGTTGGCTTGCGAAGACCCCGACGCCGTGATGACAAAGAAGCTCAAGAAGAGAGGCCACGCCTTTGCTCACCTCTTCCATCTGCATCCATCAGGGCGGCCAGAGGGCGAGGGTCGCTCGCAGCTTGGCTGGTCTCTCTCGTTCACGCCGTATTCGCTGCGGGAGGTGGCTCCAGGCCGCACGGCGCTCGACGTCTTTCTGAACGACCTCGCTGAGGTGTGTGAGCATCGGCGAGGCAGCCGCCGCCCGTGGCTCGTGCGGCTGCTGTCGGCGCCCGACTCGCTGCTCTCCGTGCTTCTCTGTGGGGGGGTGCCCGAGCCGTGCATCTTCACCTGGTTGTGGACGCCTGGATGGGGCCGTTGGGTCTCGACCACGATCATGCGCCGACTCTACGGCCAGATCCTCGACGCCGGCGTGATCGCCTCGAGCCGACGCGCCGATTCCCTCGCCACCTTGGCCCGCCTCATCTCGCTCGTCTTCATTGTGGCCTTCCTCCTCTTCTTCCTCCTCGCCCTCCTCCTCGGCCGCCTGCACTTGTCACTCGAGGCCGCCGCCCAGCCCCATGCACTCGTGCTGGCACTACCTGCTTTGGGCGCGTTCCTCTTTTCTTCCTCCTCGCGTCGCGCCAGCCGCTCTCCAGCTCCCGTACCACCGGCGCGCTGACAGACGTGTCACGCACGCTTCACGCACGCCACAGGGGTTCCCCGCGACGCAGTGGGCGCCGCTACGGCGTCGCGTGCCACGAAGCCGGAGCGTCCTGCGCGGATGAGGGATGCAATCAAGGGAGATCGCACCTCCCCCCTGGTGCGCCCTGCGCGGTCGACGGCGCGGAAACGGGAAACCTGTGCGGGGATGATTGTGAAGTCTGCGTATGCGCTTTATTAACGTTTTCAAAACCTTCCGAGATTTTTACAGGCCGGGCGAGATTCGGCTTTCGGGTGGCGGGGGCTCAGGCTTCAGCCTCTCGACGCGACATCCTCGGACAAGCCTAGGACATCGCACCGGTCACTGACAGAGTGGTCTACGGGGTCTCCAAGGCGCTCATAAAAGGCGTTAAAAACGGCGCAGCGCGGCCCAAGTCGCATCGCTCATCATGACGCTCATCATGACGCTCATAATCGCTCAGAGGCGCCGATGGTCCCGTCCGCATGCAGTGATGAATGCGCCCGGGGCCGAGGGCGGTGCCGAGGGTGAGGCCGAGGCACGCCTGCGCGACAAGGGCTGCCCGATGGGCCGCATGCAATGGTCCGCATGCAATGGTCCGCATGCAATGGTCCGCATGCAATGGTCCGCATGCAATGGTCCGCATGCAACGGTCCGCATGCAATGGTCCGCATGCAACGGTCCGCATGCAATGGTCCGCATGTAATGGTCCGCATGCAATGGGGCCGAGGCGCGCCCGCGATCTCGAATAGATCTCGAAGCCGCGCCCCGGACCGAGAAGCACGATGGCACCCGGCACACGCACATTACAGAAGCGAGAAGGAGATCTCAACGTGCCCGTGTGGCGCATCGTCGTACCCAAAGACGGGTCCCAATGCGCACGCCCGGTGCACGTAGAGCAGCATCGTACTCCATCGCGCACTGGTCGACGCGATGACGGAGGACTTGAGCGAGGACCAGGGTTAGGACCACTGGACCAGGGCCTCTATAAGTTTTCGCCGTCCAGTCGCTCTTGGCCGTGATGTGTGGCGCATGCCTGCACGGCACGGCTTTCACGGCTGTCCTCTTTTGATCCCTTCCCACGCGGTTTCTTAGTTGCATTGCCCAGCGTCCCTTGCAGTGTGAGCTCCTGCCGGACGAGCCACTCCTCAACACACGTCTCGTTGTGCGAATGCCACACCATTCCTGTTGGATGCGGCTTGTTCTTGCGAAGCTTAGACCACTGCGACACGTACCCCTGCGGCAATGGCAGCGTTGAGTCGTTGTATGGTTCGCGGCGATTCGTCCACCACATCGTGAGGTTGTGCGCCCGGAAAGCGTATGCCAAATGTTGCTCCGGTACCACCGAACCATGCTGGATGCAGTCGGACGCGGCGTCGTCCCATAACGTAGCGTTCGCCCGGGCGGGGACGAAGAGAAAATGGTCCATCCGAACCCGCAGCAGTCCGGGATAGGCTGGAAACTGCTCACAGAAAAGGGCCGGCCGTCCCACGACTCGCCCGCCCGCTCGCCCGCGGTACCCTCGGCTGCTCGTGCGCAGTCGCTCCTCCATCTGAAGCATCGCTCTGAAACGGCGGAGACCGTACACGGTGGGCAGCGAATCGGGCCCTGAGAAGTACAGCACCCACGGGAAGTGCGAGAGGACGCTTGACAAGGAAGCAATCGCAGCCAACTCTCCGCAATAGTAGCCGAAATTGATGCTTGTGATGACGAGCATGCGAATCCTCCAAGGCAAGGCATTGCCGTACAAGAGTGGCCACTTCCATGCCTGGGTTTTCTGGCTGAGCTCAATATTGTTTACGTTAAGCACCGCTGCCGCATTGTTGTTCAACAGAAGCAACGAGGCTTCACGGAGCATGGTTGCGGCATCATCGCTCTTGGCGACGAGGATAGATAACGTGCGCGCGTGCTGCTCAAACTGCTTGAGCGTCTGTGAGTGGCTTTGAACGAGCAGCAGCCCTCCCCCACCCTTTGCGACAGCCTCTTCAACTCCGACCCTGCTGGCGAGCAGCGCCTTGTTTGCTTCGTCCACTCCGCAGTGCGCCGTGACCCACTTCTTTCCTGGCTCTGCTGGGAGCAGCGCCAGGCTCGGGCCATCGAAACGAAGCTTTGGCAGCAGCTTCAAAAGCCGCCCGGGCTTGAAGGGTTCGATGCTGAAGCCGGCAGACCTTCTCACATGCACCGGAAACTCGATGTTGTTCCGAGGCCGTCTGGCCTGTTGGACCTTTTGCCCCGGCATGTGAAGCGTTACCGTTGATTATCCGATAGCTTCTTTAGATTTTGTTATTTGGCATGCATGCAACTTGGCTATGAGCTGAGCGTCGTGGGATGGGTAGGTTATGCATCGAACATAGGTTGGCGCCGTGAATGAAGGGAATCTCGTTCACACGAGGAGCGCCCGGTTCATGTTGTTAGGTCGCGGCCCTTTCGTCAGGCGGCTCGGCTCGTGGGCCAGGCGCTTCGAGTCTGCACGCGGTGCTGCGCTTGCTGAGCGACTGGCCCTCGCAACCGAGCTCACTTCCAAGAAGGCATGGAAGCTGGACACAGATGAGGCAGAGGCGCGCGTCATGGAGTCCGAGGCAGCAGCGCCGTCTGGCAGCCAATTCACATTCGTGCTATCAGTCGAAAACACGGCGGTCGCCATCATGCGAGCTGCACTCATGCCCACCGGTCAGAACACGGGCGCCAAGCATTATGGTCTGCTCATCGGCTCTCAGTGTGATCCTGCGCTCTCGCTCACGAGCGTTGGTGAGCCTCTGATTCGCGCGGCAACTGCACAGCTGAAGCAGCGTGGAGCAGAACGAGTGCTTGCAATCGCACCGCTGCCTGGCTTATGTGAATGGGTTGTCAAGACGGAGGGCTGGAAGACTCTCGATCGCAGCGCGCCGGGCTTCACCGCCGACCAGATCGGCGCGGTGGAGTCGGTCGCACGAGGCACTCCACGTGAGAGCCATGTGCTGGGCGTCGGCACTTTCAAAGCGGCGAGACCTGGGTTTGAACGCCTGGCGCTCGCATACGCCCACGAAATTTTGAGTGATGCGGACTCGGAGGCTGCGATGTTCGCAACACACGGCGCCAAAGTTGTCGGCATCAACTGTGCGCTCGCGCCCGGCCTCTCCCTGATACCATAAACCATATGCGCGTTGAACCTTTCTGCTGCGGCGTGTCGTGTGCGCGCAGGGATGCACAACCCGGACCCGGAGGCGTTGCGCGACTGTGCAGGCTGCACAGTGTCTTTGCGCTTCTGAGGCCTCACTGCACATCGTCATCGTTGTGTTGGGTGCGTTCACGCACGGTTCATAAATCCTTTCACAGCTCAAGGTCGCGAAGAAATTCGTCACTTCATCACGCGACGTCCCGTGCGAGAGTCGCGAGAAAGCGCAGCGCGGTCGGACGAGGCAGCCTCCGCATGGCATCGGTCTCGAGCGAGTCGCAATTTTCTCTGTGTGTCTTCGAGGTGACCGTGGGCCCATCGGTGCACGCCGACGGCCACTCGGTGCACGTCGTCGGCGACCATCCGGCGCTCGGCTGCTGGGACTCTGCCTGCGGCGTGCCTCTGCACGCGACGGCGGCCGGCGGCTGGCAGCTCCGCGTGTCGGCGCCGGTCTCGATTCCCTCTGGCGTCGCGCTGCAGTACAAGTACATTGTGATCGCCAACGGCCAGCTGCAGCGCTGGGAGGCCATCCAGGGCAACCGCGTGCTCGTGCCCGACCGTGCGGACGTCGTCGCACGGGATGAGCTCGACCGCTACGTGGCGTTGCCGCTTCCTAGGCTCGAGCCGCCGCTGCCGCCCCTGCCGCCCACGGGCGCCTCCCTTGCTGAGGCCTCGCTCGCCCCCGAGGACCACGGCGGGAGCACCGTGCTGATCGTCACATACATCCTGCCTCTGGTGATCCGCAAGGATGAGGGCGAGGCTGGCGGCTGGACGATCGCGTGGAATCAGGATGCGATCACGGCCAAGAAGCGGCCGCTGGAGCCCCACGCGCGCGTCCAGCGGATCGGCTGCCCCGGCCTCGCCGTCGCCGAGGAGGACCGCGCCTCGCTCACAGCTGCGCTGTCCGCATACGGTTGCGTGCCCATCTTCCTCGACGCGGAGCTCGACCATTCCTTCTACTTTGGCTTCTGCCGCTCGTACCTGTGGCCCACGTTCCACAACGTGATCAAGGCGCGTGGCTTCAACGACAAGGTGTGGCGCGCCTACTGCGCCGCCAACCGGCGCTTCGCGGATAAGGTGATCGAGGTGTACGATTCGGGCGATCTCGTCTGGGTGCATGACTACCACCTGCTGCTGCTCCCGTCGTACATCCTACGCAAGCTGCGCACCGCGCGCGTCGGGCTCTTTCTCCACACCCCTTTCCCCTCGTCCGAGATCTTCCGCACGATCCCGGTGCGTGAAGAGCTCATCCGCGGCATGCTGAACGCCGACTTGATCGGCTTCCACATCTTCGAGTACGCGCGCCACTTCCTTACCTGCTGCAAGCGGATGCTCGGGCTTGAGTACGAGTTCCATCCAGGGGGCTTCATTGCCGTGCGTGACTACAAGCGTGACGTCAAGATCAGCGTCAGTCACGTGGGCATCGAGCCAGAGCTCTGCCGGGTCGAGCAGGCCGCGGGCGAAGCCAACACGGCGCTCGCCGGTGGCGCGGCGCCCCCGATGCCGTGGGCATGCGCGGGCTTCGTCTCGGTGAGCAGCGGCGTGTCTCTCTCGTCGCCGGTGGTCGCGAATGAGGAGGCTCGCAAGCTCGCCTCCAACTTGGTGGAGCTGCGCCAGCTGCAGGCGGCGGGTAAGACGGTGATGCTCGGGATCGACGAGATGGAGCGCCTCAAGGGGATCCCCCTCAAGCTCATCGCCTTCGAGCAGCTGCTCAAGACGGTGCCCGAGCGCGCGGACAAGGTCGCCCTCGTACAGGTGGGCGTGCGCGCGCGCAACTTCACGCCCGCGGTGCAGGCGGACTTCGACGAGCTGCGCGGGGAGGTGCTCGAGATCCTCGGACGCATCGAGAGCGCCTTCCCGGGCGCCGTTCGTTTCGTCGAGGTGCCCACGATGGCGCTCGCCCAGCGCATGCAGCTCTGGGCACTCGCCGATGTCGCCGTGTTCACACCCGTGCGCGAAGGCTTCAACTCCTTCCCCCTCGAGGCTGTCTACGCGCGCCGAGAGGGGACGCCCGGCGTGGTCCTCCTCTCCGAGTTTTGCTCGACCGCGTGTGTGCTCAACGGCGCGCTGCGCATCAACCCCTGGAACACAGAAGAGGTCACCCACGCGATGGAGTGCGCGTGCTCGATGCGCGCCTCGGAGCGCCTCGCGCGACACGAGCGGGACATGCAATTCATCGTACAGACCACCGCTTCGGCGTGGGCGGAGCGCTTTGCCAACGACCTACAGACGACCAGTAAGAAGCCCGACGAGCCTTGGACCCCGATTGGATTTGGTCTCGCGGGCTTCCGACGCGTCGGCTGGGGCGAGGGATTCCGCGCGCTCGACACGACGGAGGTGCTCGCCGCGTACCGGCGAGCGCGTCGTCGTGCCATCTTCCTCGATTGGGGAGGTACCCTCGTCGCCATCGACAATGGTCAGCTGTCGTCGCTCATCTCGTACTACCACGCGGACCTGCCGCCGGCCGTACACCATTGCCTCGAGGAGCTCGCCGCCGACCCATCCAACCTCCTGATGGTGCTCTCGGGCCGAGAGCGATCGCGCGTCGAGGAGGTGTTCAAGGGCATCGGTGGCGCGTCCCTCGCAGCCGAGCACGGCTTCCACTTCCGCCTCGGCTCCTTCCCCGGGGTGCGCAAGGTGGGCGAGGGCGCATGGCAGCAACTGTTCGAGGACTTCGACCTGAGTTGGAAGGAGACGGTCAGGGCCATCTTTGAGGCTTACAAGACGCGCACCAACGGCGTCGTCATTCAGGATAAGGGCTCGGCCCTCGTGTGGAAGTACGACGAGGTGGACCCCGAGTTTGCCTCGATGCAGCTCAAGGAGCTGCTTCAGCATCTGCATACCACCCTGCAGCACGCGCCTGTGGAGGTGACGATGGGCAAGGGCTATCTCGAGGTACGCGCCAAGGGCATGAACAAGGGTGTGATCGTCGACCACATCATCTCTCTCCTCTACTCCAATTGCGGCGGGGTCGACTTCGTCCTTTGCATTGGCGATGACACTGCGGACGAGTCGATGTTCTCAGCGCTTCAGAGTCGTTTTGGGAGCAGCTCGCAGGGCGGCGGCCCCTCCGTCTTTACCACCGTCGTCGGGCGTAAACCATCAGCAGCCAATTACTACCTCAACGATCCCGACGAGGTACTTGAGCTCTGCCAATCGCTCCGGCTGCACTCGACGCGTGCCAACCGTAATCGGTCCATGGGCGACCTGCAGCGGCTCCATTCGGATCGTTCGTGGACCGTGGGCAAGCCGAGAGGCGCTAGCGGCGGGGGCGCCGGCCCCGGCGGGGGCGCCGGCGCCGGCGCAATGGGCGCGCAACGCGGCGGTACCCTCGACTGGAGTCGGATGCAGCAACCCTCCGGATACTACTCCCCTTCTAAACCCCTGCCGAAGGTCGGACCATAGCATGGCTGAGTGCATGTGGAGAGATCATTCTCGTCGAGAACAACTGCAGAGAGAGAGAGAGAGAGATGGAGAGTGTAGCAACGTTATCAGCTGTGTGTGGCCCGCGCCCCGGGTGTCTGCGAGTGTCTGTCTGCATGGGGTTTTAGCGCTTACGAAGAGGCCACCCGACGGTGGTGATTGTTGATCAGATGAATGAGCTCGGGCCTCGGCCCGGGGGAACATGGAACGCTAACACGCCAGCGGCCAGGCGCGACGAACCAAAAAAATTGTCGGATGCATGCAAGTATATCTTCATAGTGAAACAACCTCGAAATCGTGTAAATGCGTGCATCGCTTTGGCGTGGGATCGACACGACCGTCGCGGCACCCGAGAAGGAGAAGGCGGCGGCGCTGGCGACGAGCAAGAGGGCCGACATTCTTCGCGGGAACGGCGATTTGCAGCACGTGCTGGACGAGGCGGAGGCCCGTGCCAAGGCGGCACGCGTGGCCGCGGTGGCCGCGCGCGAGGCTGCGCGCGAGGCCGCTCGTGAGGCCTCTCGCCTTGCGACCATCGAGGCTGCCCGGGCCGCGCGCGCGGCGGAGAAGGAGCGCCATCGCCTGGACGCTCTAGCCCTAGCGGCGTCCAAGGAGGCGGCTGCAAAGGAGGCGAGGGAGAAGCGTGCGCGGAGAGTCGACCCCGTTGACATGTCGGCTGAAGAGCTTGCTTACGAGCGGGAGCGAGGGTGCCTTCCGCCCCTCGACAACGTCTTCATCGTCAATGGGCGGGTCGTCGTTGACGAAGGGCGCGGGGGCTCGCTTCCTCAGTGGAAGAGCGCATCTGGATCCACGCGGCACAACGGTGTGCCGTCTCCAAACACCGCGCGCCTGTGCGTCAACCGCAATGGCTCGACGCCGGTGCTCTCAAGCGTTCTCGCAGGCCAAAAGGCCCATCGAGCGGTGCTCTCACGAGGTCGGGAGCTCATCGAGCAGCGGCGAGACGAAATCCTGGGGGTGCTCATCCCTGCCTCGGTCTTTCGGGTCGACGAGCAGACCGCAGACTTCCTTGCGACCCGTGCACCCACGTCGCTCGAGTTGTTCGATGCTGTGTATAGGCTTGGCTCCAGCGACAATCCCGAGCGATCCGTCACTCGGCGCATCTCGGACTCTCGTGAGAGTCGATCGGCAACGAGGCTCTGGGACACGGTTGGCGAGGAGACGCGCGAGAGACTCTTTCGGATACAGCGGCTACAAGAGGAAAGCAGGAACGATCGTCTCCACACTTGCAAGGCGACGTTCTGGACGCCGGTACTATGTAGCGGGAGCGGCTCACCGGCCAGCCCTCTACAAGTGGCCCTCGCACTCGGGTCCACTAGGGAATCACGTTACACCCTGCGCAAATCGGCGGGCGAGCTAACTCTGTGAACGCGAAGTCGAGTTGAGTCAACAGTGAACAGCGAGACCGCGAGAGCAACAGAGAACTCGTCTCGCTTAGGAAGAAGGAACAGGCGGCGTGGACTGAATCTGAATTGCATGCGGACGGGACGGGGTAAACTACCGACACGGTCCTGCTCGGGCGCGTCGGGGGCGCCCGTCGGTTCTTCGGCGTTATATAATACCTTACTCGCAGCGGTTATATCCAATTTCGAATTTCGGGAATGAGTTAAACTGGCCGAGAGTTACGCTTACGGCTTACCTTTTCTTACCACTCGCCCCCCGCATCTCTGTGAGCATCCGCTTCGCCTCCTCCACAAGCGAATCGTCGCTGTCGAGCCCACGCTCGGCCATCACATCGAGAGCGGCTCGCACCGCTACCGGCTCGCGTGCCTTGACGGCTCGCTGAAGCGCGACGCGTGCCTCAGCGTCAGCCTCGAGCTCGCGCTCGAGAGCACGCTCCGCCTCGCGTTCCGCATCGCTCTGCTCGGCTGGAGAAGCGCCCTTGCGCGACGGAGCGCGCCGTGCTGCAGCGCCATTGGAGATCTGCGCTGCCGTGGGCGCGCTGCCCTGGGCTGGCGCGACTTTCGAGCTCGTGGGCGGCATCGTCGGACCGAATTCCGCAAAGGCAGACCAACCGTCCGCCGCCTCAGGCTTGGCAGCGGTATCCTCTCGCATCGAGGCCGCCATTGAGGCCGCCATTGAGGCCGCGATGGAAGCCGCAGTGGCGGTGAGAGCGTTCGAAGTGAAGCTCGAAGGAGGCTGCGGCGGCGGCGCGGCCAACGCGCCGTTGGCCTCCTCGCCCGCCTCCGCCTGAGCCACGACAATGTCCTCCGCAGCGCCCCCGAGCTCCTTTATACGCACGCGCAGCGCCGCGACCAGACACTCCTTTTCGCTCAGCTGCGCCTGGCCCTTCTCGAGGTGCGCGTTCGCGGCGGCGAGCAGCTGCTTGAGTTGCTGCGTCTTCTTCCAGCTCCGCTCGAGCTCCGACCACGCGCCTCCCTCAGCCTCCTCGGCTGACCGTGGCGCTGCCCCCCCGCGCGCCCCCCCGCTGCGCGCCTGGGCGACGCCCTTGCGCTTCGCAGCCTCGGCGGTGGGATCGGCACCAAAGAGCCAATCCTCGCCGAGGCTGCCGAAGAGGCCACCCCCGCCCTTGTCCTTCTTGCCTCCTCCTCCGCCGCCGCCGCCGCCATCCGTAAAGGTGGCGCGTACCTCGCGAATGCGCGCGAGCTCCTGTGGGGAGAATTGGAGAAACGTGGCGATGATGGGCAGCAGCTTCTCCATCCCCCCCTCGAGCATGTAGAGCTGAAGGATGATGTTCTTCATGTACTCGGTGCTGGTGGCGTCAGCACCCCCGTGCTCCGTCCGTTTGAGCGAGCGTTCGGTCTCGGCCAGCTTGGCACGGAGAGCGCCGTGCAGCTCACGTGCCTCGACCAGCTGTGCCTGCAACTCGACCACTTGAATCCGAGCGCCCATCAACTCTTCATCACGCTGTGCCTGCTGCTTGGCCACCTCGAGCAACGTCGTCGCCGCCGCCGTGCTTTCCTTGGCGGCCGCTAGTTTGCTCGTGCGATCCGGAGCGCCGCCGCCGCCGCCGCCGCCGCCGCCGCCCTCGCTCAGGGAGGCGGAGCGCAGCAGCTGATGCAGCTCAAGATTGCGCACCTGCCACTCGTGCCTTTCGCGCTCCAGCCGGCCCACCGCCGCCTTGAGTACCGCCGCCTGCTCGAGCGCCGCCGCGAGCTTCAGGCTCGAGGTCGCATCTGGCGCCGCCGCGAGCGCCGCCTGCTGCTGCTGCTGCGCCTTGGCGAGAGCATGAAGTTTCGTCAGCTCGGTCTCGCGCTCGAGCAGCAGGGCTGTGGCCTTCTTCTTCGAGACCGCGTGCTCCTTCCGAAGCTCCGCCAGCTGCGCCTTGCGCTGCTCCTCCGCCTCCGCCGCCGCCGCGTCCGCCGCCGCGCGCGTCGCCGCCACCTCGTCGTCCAGAGAGCGCACCTCCTTGGCGAGCGCCACACCGACGGCGTCGAATGCACGGCGCGCCTCGACCATCGCAAACTTGCGCTCGCGCTCGCATGCCTCGAGGGCCTCCATTAGGATGGGTACTTGCTTGGCGGACTCCGCCATCGGCGTCGCGAGCGTCTTGAGAGTCGTCAACTCGTCAGTGAGCGTACTCCTCATCGTCTCGTGCTTGGCGCTCAATGCCTCGAGCTGAGCCTTGAGTGTCGACACCTCCCGCCGCTCGGCCGCCGCCGCCGCTGCCCGCTGGGTCGAAAGGCGCTCGGATTCCTCGAGCTTCTCCTCGTACTGTGCCCGCAGACCGCTCGCCTCCGCCGCCTCCCTTCGCAACTGCTCCGCCTTCTCCCGCGAGCTCTTCTCCTCTGCCGCCGCGCGCCCTTCGGCCTCCGCCAGCCTGCGCGCGAGAGCGTCCGCCTGCGCCCGCGCCGCCACCAGCTGCAGGCCGAGGGCGCCGGTAGAACCCCCCACGCCGCCCTCAGCGGCCGCGGCGGCCGCGGCCGCGGCGGCCGCGGCCGTTGCCTCCGCGCCGCGTGCCGAGGGCATCTCGCCGAGCATGCGGCGCATCTCCTTGACAATTGTCAGACACTCGAGCTGTTCTGCCGTCGTGCCGCCGCCGCCGCCACCGCCGCCGCCGCCACCACCGCCGCCGCCGCCGCCGCCGCCGCCGCCCGTCGCGCGCGCTGCGGCCGCCCCCGTCTCCGCGCGGCTTCGCTGTGCGTCGCCCAGCCGTGCCTCGGACGTCGCTTGCTTCGCACGCGCGTCCGCCAGCTCCATCATCAGCTTCGCTAGCTGGTCGGACGCCTGCTTCTCGAGGTCGGAGCGAGATTGAGTCGCCTCCGCCAGCTGAGTGGTGGCGGCCTTGATGCGCCCTCGCAACTCGGCCGCCTGTGCGCTCGCCTCCTTGGCGGTTGCCGCTGCCTCCTTGGCCTCCGCGCGCGCCGCCTTGGCCTCCGCGCGCGCCGCCTCCTCCCTCGCCATCGCCGCCTGTGCCGCCTGCGCTTGCACCGCCGCCTCCTTCTCCGCCGCCGCTCGCTCGGCCGCGCGCGTCGCATTGAGCTCGCGCAGTCTTCGCACCTCCTCCTCGACGGCCGCCTCCCGCCTCGTGCCGTCGGCCTGCCGCACCTCCTGCTGCCGCCTCAGATCCGCAGTCAGCTCGTTCACCTGGCGCTGCAACTCCGTCGCCTGCGTCTGTAACGTCGCACGCTCCCGAGCCAAAGCCTCCTGCTGGCGTGTCGCCTGCGCGGCCGCTGCTGCCGCCTGTGCACGTACCTCCTCCACCTCGGCCTTCCGCCCCCACCCTGCGCTCGCGAGCTCCTCGACGCGCGTCTCGGCCGCCGCCCTCAGCTGCGCCAGCTGGGCCTCGAGCTCCGCAATGTGTGCGCCGCTCGTGGCCTGCTGCTCCTGCTGCTGCTCGAGCGCCTCCTTAAGCCGTCCCTCGATCTCGGCCATCCTCGCACGCTGCGCCTCGGCCGCCTCGTGAGCTTCTTCCAGTTGGGCCACGAGCCGTCGCCCCGCCTGCTCGCTGCTCAGTAGCTGCGCACGCGCCTCGTTCGCCGCCGCCAGCGCGGCACTTGCCGCCGATGAGCCATCCTCGCGCTGTCGCTGCTCGTGCGTCCTCAGCGTCTCGGATCGCTCCATCGCCGCCGTCGCCGCCTCTCGCGCCTCGGCGAGCGCTCGGGAGAGCGCCTCTTCACGACCTCGGCCCTCCGCGGCGGACGCGCTCAGCTGTGATTTGCTCTCGGCGAGCGCGCTCTGCAGTTCGGCCAGCCGCGCCGCCGCTGCCTCCGCGGCGGCCGCCGCCACCCGCTCGCTCGTCGCGACCTGTGCGACGGCGCTGCCGGCTCGCTCTTCGGCAGCTTGCACTGCCGCCCGCAGTGCCGCCGCCTCGCGCGCCGCGTGCGCCGCCGCCGCCTCCGCCGCCGCCTCCGCCGCCACCCGGCGCGCCGCCTCCGCCGCCGCCGCCGCCTCTGCCGCACTCGCCCGCCTCATGGCCTCTTCCGCCGCTGCCGTCGCCGCTCGCACCCTTGCAGCGTCCTCCGCGGCCTGAGCGGTGGCAGCTGCCTCGGCTGTCGCGAGCTTGGAGCGGGCTTGCTGGGCGGACGCCTCGAGAGAGACACGCGCCGCCTCGCTCGCCGCGCGCGCCGCCTCGGCCGCCTCGGTCGCCCGACGCGCCTCCGTCGCCTCCGTCGCCTCCGTCACCGCCTCAAACCCCCACGCCGCCTCAGAAGATGATGCAGCCTCCGTCCGTGCCGCCGCCGCCGCCGCCGCCGCCTCGAGCTGCGCAATCTCGGCCGATCTCGTCGAGAGCTCACCCTCAAGGCGAGAGACCTCAGCACGCAGGCTCGCGTACGCGCGCGCCGCTTCCGCCTGCGCCGCCGCCAATGTCGCCTCTGCTGCCCTTACAGCCTCCATCCGCGCCACCTCCGCTGCGGCCGCCGCCGCTTTGCTCGCCGCCACCTCACGATCAGCACGCTCGGCCTGCCGCTGCTCAGCCGTGGCGCTCAGCTCGGCCTTGGCGGCGCTGAGCGCTCTGCGAAGCTCCGACGCCGCCACCTCCGCCGCAGACGTCTGCGCCGCCGCTTGCTCCGCGGCCGCCGCCGCCCTGGCCGCCGCCAAGGCCGCCGCTGCGTCGGCCGCCGCGTGCGCAGCGGCCACACGCTCCTCCGCAGCTGCCTTGGCGTCCTCGGCGGCCTTGGCGGCGGCGACGGCGGCCTGTGCCTGCTGCTGTGCCGTCGCAAGGGCCTGTTGCAATTGCTGCTGCATCTGCTGCATCTGCTGCATCTGCTGCTGCACGCTCGCATCCGACTTGGCTTGATGCGCTTCCGTCTCTCGCTCGAGGCGCATCATATCGCGCTCGGAGGCGAGGGTGGCGAGCGCCTCGTCTGCCGCCAGCCGCGCCGCACGCTCACTCTCCTGCAGCTTGGCCAGCTTGGGCGCCAGTGCGGCCAGCTCGCGCTGCAACGGCTCGATGTGGGTCGACGTGAGCTGCAGCCGCTGCGCCTCGAGCGCCGCCTCAGCCTGCTGGCGCAGCTGCAACCGCTGCGCCTCGGCGTGGGCGCGCGCCGTCTCGAGTGCATCGCGATGGCGCACCTCCTGCTGCTCGAGCGTCGTGCGCGCCTCTGTGCTCGCTGCCGCTGCGCCCGCCGCCTTGAGGGCATCGATCTCCGCGAGGAGATTCGCCACGCGAGCCACCTCGGCCTTCAGGTGCTCCTCGAGCTGGCTCGCGTGCGCTTCGAGGACGCCGTGCTTGCGCGCTAGCGCACCTGAACGCTCGCGCAGCCGTTCGGCCAGCTCGCTTGGCGGCGCGTCCGCGGCCGCCGGCTGGCCGCTCTCACGCAGGTAGGCGGCCACAGCGGCCGCGAGCTCCGACGACGACGACGGTGGTGGCGGCGGCTGCGCAGCCGGCGCTTGGACGGTGCCAAATGGATCCCAGCCGCCGCCGCCACCACCACCGCCACTGCCCTCGAGGCTGCCAAACGGGTCGATGCCGCCAAAAGGATCTGAGGTCGCCGACGGGTTGACGGTCGCCTCCGTCGCAAAGGCCTTGGTCAGGTTGTTTGTGACGGCGATGACACTCTCGTTCTCGCGCGCCTCGGCGACGAGCTGGCCGGGCGTAGCGGCCATGACCGCCTCGAGGTTTGCGAACAGCGAAGATGCATTCATCTGCTCCGCCTGCCGCGTCGCCCTCTCCTGCGCAGCTGCGGCTGCTGACCTGGCTTCTTCGGCGGCGGCAGCGGCGGCGGCCGCCGCCTTGTTGAACACTGTGAGCGAGAGAGACGCCGGTGAGGATGCGTGAGCACAGTTTGGGGAGTGCTATGTTGGAGCGAATGCGGGGTTCTCGTTTTAGGGCGGTCCGCGCACTGTCGCCAAACATTGAGAAATGGATTGTGAAGATTGCTCGTTCTGCGGCCGAGGCAGCTGCAGCGGAGGCGGCGGCAGCGGTGGTGGCGGCGGCGGCGGTGGCGGCGGCGGAGGTGGCCGAGAGGGCGGTGGCGGCCCGACTCTGTCCGCGTTGTGGGAGTTCACGAAAAAGAGTCAGCGCGTTCACAGAAGCCACCGAGAAGCTGTCTTTGTGGCGAAGCCGCATATGCGTCCTCTCCTCAACGTAGTTGACGAGAGTGGTTCGCACCCTCTGCTGCTCCTCGTTGTGGAGCATTGCGCTGGCGCCTCGCTCGAGCCGGTGGCAGCGCTCTGCTGCACGTGCCGGCCGATCAGCCTCACGGTCCGCCGCTGGTTGTGCGCGCAAGCGCATGTCACGCTCTCGTTAGGCAATGTGCCGAGTACAGCACTTCGGCGCCTCGGGGCGCTCGCATGCAGGCTCCATGGACTGACGGAGATCTACCTTCTCACCAAACCTCCGACCATTGCAGCCGACATGGTGGCTGCACACGTCCATTGCATCCGCGAGGCTGGAAAGGCGCCACTGCCCTTTTGTGAGTCGGTGCAGACCGCAGTGCTCCAAGCGATGTGGACCCTCGAGGGGGTGCAGATGAGCCCGAGCCTGCTTGCCTCCAGCGGCGCCGGGCGTGCCGTGAAGGAGCTCAAGAAGCACCTGCGCAGGGTTGATGAAGGCTTCTCTCAATCTACCTCGCGCCTTGCATCTATGCTCGCGACGCGCACCCAGCTTGTACTGGTGCAGTGGAAGATGGTGGCGCGCGTGCCAGGCGCGTGCGCGGGTCTGGAGCTTGCCCCGCTCCGTGCTGTCGCCGCGCGTGGCGGCTTGCTTCAGCTGCCTGACGTCCTCGCCGGCGTCGCGAGCGACGAGGCACGCTTTGCACTGACGCTGCTCAGCGCGCGCTTCGTCACGCGCCTTGCACCGGGGGCATCTGCCTTCAACTTGGGTAACCAGCACAGATGGAGCGCCCCAGGCAGAGGGAGTGGTGCCCGAGGCCTGCCCGACCTGTACTTGGGCAACGCAGATGGCGTGGGCCATGCAGATAGCGTCCTGATCCAGCGGCATGCCGCCACTCTCGGGAGTTGCCGGCCGGGCTCGTCCCAGATGCCTCTCCTCGCGGGGCTGCTTGCGAGCGGCGCGCTCGAGAATCTTCGAAAGCTCAACCTGAGCGGCAACCGCCTGAATGAGGGCGCATTTCTCTGGTTGGCTCGCGCTGTGTCGTCCGGTGCGCTGCATCGGCTAACGGCGATCAACCTCTCGAGCAATTCGCTCGGCGATCACGGCCTGAGCGCCATCGCACGCGCGCTGCAGCGGACCGGCAGTGCTGAATACGTGCCATCCCGAACTTGGTCGGCCAGCAGCAGCAGCAGCAGCAGCAGCAGCAGCACGAGTAGCAGCACCAGCACCAGCACCAGCACCAGCACCAGCACCAGCACCAGCACCAGCACCCGTCTCGTCACATCGACGTTCGGCCGCCATCGAGCTGACCTTTACCATCGAGCGGCGCCTTCGCATGGGCGCGCGACCGGCGGGTCTATGACCAAATTAGGACACGCGGCCGGCGGGGCCACGAGCACCGCCGCCCTCGCCGCCCTCGAGACGCTCAGCTTGGGGTACAACCCATTCGGACCCACGATTGCCTCTTGATGACCTCTGATGACTCTTAATTGCCTCCCTCATCAGGTACACTCCATTCGGGCCCACGATTGCCTCTTGATGACCTCTGATGACTCTTAATTGCCTCCCTCATCAGGTACACTCCATTCGGGCCCACGATTGCCTCTTGATGACCTCTGATGACTCTTAATTGCCTCCCTCATCAGGTACAATCCATTTGGGCCCACGATTGCCTCTTGATGACCTCTGATGACTCTTAATTGCCTCCCTCATCAGGTACAATCCATTTGGGCGCACGGGGTTCGCCGCGCTGGCCGAGGCCCTCGAGAGCGGTGGCGCGCCTTGCCTGCAGGAGCTCAGCCTGCGGGGTCATCAAGTGTCGGACGGGCTCGCGGCGCTCACGAGCGTCCTGAGCCGAGGCGCCCTGCCCAGCTTGCAGCGGCTCGTCGTTGGAGAGGTCGACTCTCCATACCCCCACTATGTCCGGCCTGTGGGCTCTCGAGAGCGAGTGAACCCTGGGCAGCCCGTACATGCAGGTGCTTGCCCAGCATGCGACGAGCTCAGAGCTGCGTGCCACTCGCGCGCCGTTGTGATCCGAGGGCTGCCATTCGCTGCGCTGCACCCTATGGATGCGGACTCACGCAGCTCGTTGGCCGAGACCACGTACATGAAATGAGGGCAAAGGAAAAACGATGCAGTTCCCCCCGAGTAGGTCAGAGGGGCCTCTTTTATGCGGTCGCGGAATCGCATCCTTTTCGTTTCACAGGTGGGCAAGAGTGGTGTACTTCTACTTGCAGGGTGTGACGGTCGAGGCCGACGCGGCCGGCTCTGAAAAGATGGTCGGTCCTTTCGAGCCGCAGACCTTCACAGGTGGTGGAGGCCTGACGTCAGCCGGTCGTCGGCGCATTTGCTTCCAGCTTCAGTTTGACACGTCGAACCTGCCCCAGTACCTGAAGGACCACGAGGCGGTCTGGCCGGAAATGCAGCAGGCTCTTGTGAGCTGCGGCTGGCACAACTACTCGCTCTTTTTTCGCCCTGACGGCTATGCGATCGGATACTTCGAAACAGACGTGGACTTTACGACCGCGTGCGCTCGGATGGACGCGACGGAAGTCAACGCTCGCTGGCAGGCCACGATGGCAAAGTACACGCCAAAAGGGTTGAGCCCACTCGAGGAGATATGTGAGCTGCAACACTACTTTTACCTGGGCACTGACCGGCTGGAAGCGACGAAGGTCGAGGCAGCGGCACATGGAAGTCCCACCTCGCCCCGGATGCTCGCGGCGACGTTCGTCGCGGGGCTGTGCTGCGCGATGCTCATCATCAGCCGGGGTCGAGGGCGGTGACTATACAAGCGTTGCAAAAGGAGGGTGCCGAATACGTCCGACGCGTTCGGCGTTCCGATTCTCTGCCGTGCGCTGACACGGGATGCAGGGCGTCGCAGCGCTACTGACTTGTATCTAACGAACGCGTCGGCGATGAAACAACCTCTACTAAGATGCAAGCCGAAACGAACAAGGAACACCACACAGATGTCTGCATCACTGCAGGTGCACCAAATCTCGGCGAACGCGGCAGACGGCCGCAAGCCCTCATAGAAGGATCCTACACACGGTCACGCAGAACAAACGTGGCTCGACGCTTGGCCGCACCACGTACGCACGGACGCCCCCGCTGGCGTGTGCCCCACCCCGCTGGCGTGTGTGCCCCACCTCTCCGAAGAACTCGGATTCCTGCACAGTCTGATAAACCGTAGGTTTGATAGCGGAACCGAAAGCGACTGTTTAGTACCCGTATGTGAGTTTGAAATCACACCCTCACTTTGATTCGCCGCTATAGTGTAACCCTCTCCGCCCTAAGTATCATGCTAAGTATGCACAGCGGGAGTTTGTTTTGTTCTGGAGCACAAAGTCCGGCGGGGTTTGGCCGATTTTTGAGCGAGGATGGTGGGGTTCGTCAAGCACCGCATTTGAATCCACCGGAGCGTTCTGGAGCTTACTGGAGCTGACCTTTCTGCATCAACTCCCTCATCAACTGTCTGATCTCTTGCACAAACGCGTCGACCGTCGCATTCTTAACTTTCTCGTCCGCCACATATTCATAGGATGCATAATTGAACATGCGCTCCCGCACGTACTTCGTGCTCATGTTGGCACACTCGGGCACTGCGGAAGCCCCCAGAGCTAGGCACATGCCCTGGCGCATTGCGACCTCGCTGGTCGCCATACGTTTGAGGCTCTCTTTGTCCGTGCAGGAGCCGAGTTTGTGCGCCAGGCTCATGTTTTTGCTTTCCGCACACCCATCCAATCTTCCACCCCATGGCTCATATGGCACGTGCACAGCCATGCGCTGGTACGGGTGAGGCGTAGGTTGGTCCAGGTTCACAAGGTCATACAGGTCGGCCGTGATGCCGGTCATGTTCAGAAAGGTGCCCAGCTGACACATCCAGCAATACTTCCCCTTTGTTATTGGTCCGACTTTGTGTAACATATGGACCACGCCGTCCAGGTAGCACGTCCCATTGTGGGCGGCTGTGTACCACTCCCTGTAGGCGGTCAGTGTGGACCGGTGAAAGGTGACGGGCTGCGACGTCATGGTATGAAACTTGTAGGTGCCAGGGCCAGTAAAGAACTCGATGTTCGTCTTCCACATACGATGCTGGAAATGGGCCGAATGGGGCATCCGAATCTTGCCATCCCGAAACAACAGCCTGGGCGTGACGGGCGAGTGCAGCACGCAGTCGCTGTCGATGGTGACGATGACGTCGGCGGTCGAGTAATGGTCGGCCATCAGATAGCTAATCTGGTTGAAGATGCGGCCAGGCATGCAAGAGACGTTCTCGAAGCGTACCACCCAGTCATGACGTGAGTTGTTGAGGACCATGTGGTGCGCGATGGGCCGGTCGCTATCGTCCAGCACGACCACGACACTGCCGATGCCGCGCGGCCAAAACAGTTCCACGCTCTGCGCCAGAATCTGGAGTTCGTGAGCGCCATGGCACCCGGTGCGCAGCAAGAGGTCCACCTTGACGGGGTAGGCAGCCCACGCAGCAGCCAGCACAGCTTGCACGGTCTCCATGGTCGATACGCCCGTCGCGGTGGAGGCTGGGTAGGTCAACAACACGGGCTCGATATGTGCCTTGCACGGTGCATTGCACGTGGCGAAGAATTGGGACGCTCGCGCAAGGGGGCACTTTTCGAGCTCGAAGGACTTGTAGTCGTTCACTTGGGCGACGACAGCGAGGCTAGAAGAGTGTCCTGGTCTGGCAGTGAGCTTCAATTCCGTGCTCACAAAAGCTGCAAAAAGGGACAGCATCGTGCGTTGAAAAGATAAAAAGATAAGGAAAGGGTTGCGGAGCCGAAATGGGTACCGGTACACCGGTAAAACCGGTATAGTGAAAGATCGCGCCAACTTAAATCGAAACGACCCCAAGTCAACGCGATCGGCTTAGATCACCCCCTCCGGGTTGATAGTCTATCAATGCTCTCACAACAAAGCAAAACAAAGCAAACAACCAATAAACCAGGAGATCAACCCGCGTAAATCTCGCATGTATCTCCCATATCTCGGCTGTATCTCGGTGAATATCTCGTATGAATCTCGCATAATTAACCAATATCGCGCGCGACATTCCTACAAATAAGGTTTACATGGCTGTACAGGCTGTACACCAGAACACAAAGCCCTAACGGCTTTTTATGGTCCAAGAGACCTTACACAGGATCGCCGCGCGTCCACCCCTCTCACAGCCCGACCCTCGCACAATGGCGGTCACCATCACGCTCGGCCTCAACGACGAGTTCCTACTTCAAGGATGCTCTCGAGCATCTTCTTGAAGATGCTGCGTGGGGGCTTTGCTCCCTCCGGCTTATAGACCATCAAACGACCAACCAACTGCATCCAGAGCCTTGCACGCCCATCTTGACATGCTGCTTACGACCGATGACCTCATATGAAGCGCCCACGCCAAAGCCAGCAGATTCCCAATGACGGTCACTGCTCCGCGACTCACCACAGAGACCCCCACCAGCGCACGCCGGAGCTCCATTCAGATGGCCTGTTTTCCATCATCAACCGCCGTCACGCGCACAAAGAAGAAAGAAAAAGAAGAAATTTCCCTTGCTCGTCCTTCCAAAGCACCTCCCAGTAAAAACAAGTCAAGTCAAGACTGACACACACGACTTTCTGCAACAACACACACAAACGCCATCGCCCTGCGGCGCGACGCCCCCCCACCCGGGGGCGGGCCGTGAAACACATCGAAAAATCCTCCCCAGGGTGGATGGTTTTTCCACAACCTCCCGAACTTCCCCTACGGAAAAGGGGGGTTCGATGGGGTGACGGGGGGTTTCCTATACAAATTGGGGGGGGTTCCTATACAATACGTATCCTGATGTATCCTGCATGTATCCTGCATGTATCCTGCATGTATCTTGCATGTATTCTGATGTGTCCCGTTCATATACATCAAGATACATCAAGATACATCGAGATACAACAAGATACATTTGTATCTGTCACTTTGGCCATCAAAGAAAATGTATCTTACCTAGGGATATGTATCCTTCTTTACGATACATTCAGGATACATTTAAGATACATTGTATCTTAACCCTCAGATACATGACACACAAGATACATTCCCCGTAGCCCCAGAGATACGTATCCTGCATGTATTCCGAATGTGTGTATCCCGTATGTATCCCGTATGTATCTTGATTACCTTATAGGATACATGTATGCTGCATGTATCCTGCATGTATCCCGCATGTCTCCTTCATATCAGATACGTCGATCTCTGGATGCATTTGAGATACATGTATCTCATGATGTATTTCAGGTGTATCCCGCATGTATCTTGATCACCTCTGCAGATACATGTATCC
>Ga0210243_100724_pt1 | contig 27595 bp, 20 predicted proteins | sample ChrtobMeP5a_32mM_FD_155461 | JGI IMG/M metagenome (GOLD analysis project Ga0210243, IMG submission 155461) | Chrysochromulina tobin associated microbial communities from unialgal haptophyte culture, Seattle, Washington, United States - P5a_32mM | ecosystem: Host-associated > Algae > Haptophytes >...
GTCGTCCGCAGCGGTGCGAAGCGTACGCTCTGTACGGCGCTTGGCGGAGGGCGTGGCGGAGGGTGCAACGCCCGCCGCCTCTGCTTCTTCATTGGATTCCTTGCGCCGCTTGACTTGACCGGGACGGTGCCCAGGAGGGGAGGCAGCATCGGCGGCGTGCGGGTGGGCAGGTGGGCCACTCGGGGTGGGTAGGGCGTCACACCCCTCCACCGACGCCATGTCGTCGTCCTTCTGCTCGTCGCCCTCCTTGTCGCCCTCGTTGTAGCCCTCGTTGTGGGCTGGCTGCCCAAGCTCGAGAAGAAGCCCGGGGCTCTCGAGACGGTACCCGGGCTGGCGATGAGTCGGTGCAGCTCTTCTCGAGACTGTACCCGAACGCCGAGATCAACTTCATGACGATGCAGGGTAACCAACTCTTCACGGACATCTCCAACCTGTCGCCCAAGGGCGGCGGCGGCGGCGCCTCGCCTTTCCATGACCGAGAGATCAAGCTGGTCCTCGACGACATCCTCGAGAGAAGCTGCCAGAGAACCTGTTCCCGACGCTCGAGATTATGGAGCGTGTGGAGGACGTGACGCCGAACACGGTCTGTGAACGTCCTGCAGGAGCTCGAGCGCATGAACGACCTAATCTTCGAGGTGCGCCGCTCGCTCATCGAGCTCGACAGCGGCCTTAATGGAGACATGTCGATCACCGAGCCGATGGAGCTCATCATGTACACGCTCGCGTACGGCAAGGTGCCCAACTCAGCTACCTCAACAACTACTCTTCACCCCGGTCGCCGTTTATGTGTTTTGTGTATTAATCGAAACAGCACATGTATCTAAACCAAGGCAACCGAGTATACACACAAGCAAGCAAGAAACTCCTTCCTTGCGTGCTTGCTTGTGTATTCATAATGAACACAAGCGTGCATGCAAGGTAAAAGCGAGCTTGGCCTTGGCGACCACATGATGCACCAGCACTCACACCCTCATCCACCGAGCGAGCCACCGAGCGTGCCACCGTGCGAGCTGCCGAGCATGCCAACGCCGGCCGTGAACGAGACGAGCGTGCCTCCCAGCGTGCCGCCGGCCGTGCCGCCTGCCGTGACGTGGCCGATCTTTCGGTCGAAGGGTCGGTTCGTCCTGGTCTTTGCTCCGGGCGCGGGTGGCACGACGGCCAAGGCGATGCTGGGGCTGCTGGAGCAGCTCGAGCGGGAGGCTAGTGTCGTCGTCCGCCGATGCGAGCCGGTGCGCTGGGAGACCCGCGACGCTGGGAGCGCGCACAACTGCCAGGCGGTGCTTCACGTGGCGGCGGCCGCCGCCATCGCTTACCCTCTGCGCCGGATCGTGCTCTGCGGCACCTCCTTTGGCTCCCGCGTGGTGGCAGAGGTCATGCGCCGACACCGCGAGTCGTTGCCTGCGCGCACGGCTCGGGCGCTCATCTTGTGTGGTTATCCACTGCAAGCACCCGGCCTGTCTACCGAGCCGGCGCGTGCCATGCACTTGCTTGGCTTGCCGAGCGGCCTCCGCGTCCTCTTCGTTCAGGGAGAATGCGACGAGTATTTGGGCCCACGGGGCCTCGGCGCGCTGCGGGCGGTGATGGGCCGGATGGCTTGCGCCCCCGAGCTGCACGTCGTGGCTCGGGGTGGGCACGGCATGCCGGCTGCTGCCGACCTCAAGCAGCTCACGGCCGTGCGCCAGGCGCTGCTCACCTTCCTTGCCACGCTGCACTGCGAGTGAGTGTCGGTGTCCGAGCCGGAGGTTTGTCACTTTGGGCCACACGGCATGTAACGATGTATGCTGACGCGAGGAGTCAACTGGTGTGCGCGGAATGGGACATGAAATCCGAGAACCGCCCGGGGTCGCTCGTGTCGGCGCTTGACGTGGCGGAACGGCGAGGCGCGAGGGTTGGGACTGCTATGTGCTGGTGAAGCGTGAGCCCTTTGTGCATGCGGCGTGTAAGCTTCGCGTGCGCTGCCTCCGCACGGGTACAGCTCATACGTTACGATACGTTACAAGACAGGTGAATCATCGATCCCAACATGAACCCGCTCGCATACGGTAATCCCGTCCGACCGGACCTCCGACCGCTCACCGGGTCCACCCACTCGAAACACGCACACCTCTTCGATGTACGATGACCCGCTGACAGCATCGGCACACGCATCCGTAAGCAAAGGGTGAGTATGGTGATTCTTGTGTTTGACACCCATCATGCAAACAACAAAACCCACTGATTCTCCAGAGCATGGGGATCACCATGGTACCCTTGGGATACACAGGGCATGCATCATCAAACACGAGCTACCAACCTCCAAAGGTATGACTTTTTTCATACACCGGAGGGCTCAGACACAGCGCGTGCATCACAAGGCCGATTCTCGACGAGGAGAGGCCGCCCGAGGGAGATCTCGGGCGCGTTCCAACGGCAATCAATCACACCTGACCGCACGGCACATATTCAGCTGTGCCCGCCTCGGTCAGATCGCATGCCGACGTGCAACCTGCAATTCCAGTGGAGGCAACGGAGGGGCTCGGGCGTTGCGGCAAGCGAGACGAGGAAGAGCGAGTCGGCCGACGAAAACGAGCGCTGGCGCTTCACTCCGATGCGCTCCTCGAGTTGGGCACGTGTCACATCACACGAAGTGAGATCCGCGGGCAGCTCGCCGCTCATCGAGACCATGCTCATCGAGACCATGCGCCGGACCATGCTCATCGAAACCATGCGCCGGTTGGCGCCGAGCGCGAGCAGCGGGCGCGCCGCGCGGTGCAGCATGGTGCACCGCCGTGTACCCGCCCCAGTCGACACGTACGATCATCAGGTCGCCCATGGCCAGGTTGGCCAAAGAGTAGCTTGCATACTCACCCATGAGGCGGTGGTCGCACGCCCAGAGCATCATGCCCGTGGACGAGCGTCGCTGCGAGAGCAGCGTGAGCAACGCCTTGCGCAGCAGCGACATCACGACGGCAAGGTTGGCGAGCTTGCGTAGCCCGAGCGACGGCGCGACGGAGGGAAGACTCGTGGTGAGCGCGTGAAGAGCTTCGAGCGGCTCAAGGGGGGAGCGACCCATCTGCAGCGGTGCCACGAGCGGCTACAGCTGTCTGTGCCAGCTCCTCGCCGAACGCGGAGGCGATGGCTGAGAGCACGCGATGGCTGAGAGCACGCGCGCGCAGCGCCTCGAGGCAGAAGAGGCGCGAGCGCGCGCCCCGGATGAGGGACTCGCGCAGCGACGAGAGGAGCACGGGCACGTGCGGGCGCACGTAGAATGCGCCGAGCGTGCTCACGATCGCCGCGTGCGCCGAGAAGGCCTCCGAGCGTAGCCTGCAGCGCTAGTCACGTAACATCTCGCCGAGCATACGCACGCAATCGGACAGGCACCGGCCGGCCGTCCGGAGCCACGTGCACCAGGTTGATCACGAACTGCAGAGCAGTGCGCATGAGCGCTGGGTGCTTGCGGTTGCTCAGATGGCGGCTCGCCGCCGCCCACGCAATCGAGCAGCACGACGCGATCGGCGCGGCCGCCCCTGCTGCCTTGCCACCAGACCCAACCCCACCAAGCGCGCGCTCGCTTCAAATGAGTCTTCCTGGAAGACAAAGTCGACGGTGGCCACGCGCAGCAGGCAGCGGGCGAGTAGGCCACCGTGGAACGATGCCGACAAGTCGCGGTCAAGAGAGGCGCGCGCCCGCCAGCAGCTGCGTGTGCCGCTGCGTGGGGTACCTCGAGGCACGCGGCGCCATGACGACATCGAGCGCGAACAGCGCCCAGCGCGTCCACGGCGGCAGCACGCACACGAGGCGCATGGAAAGTGAGCAGACGCCAGAGCAGCTCGAGCGCCGCCACGGGTTTGAGAGTCACCGCAGCGCTCGCGGCCACTGCCCAGGTGGGGCCAGCCCGCTGCCCGGAACCAAGTCGGAGGCGGCCGCTGCTGCACGTGTTGCTGCCGCCCCTGCCGAGCCCGCCGCCCGTCCAGCTGTCGGCATGCGCCGACCAGCCACCCCCCCGGCGCGCGTAGCCGCACGTCGCTCGAGCGCACTGCCGACGACGAGCCCACCGTCGAACGCAAAGAGTGAAGAGGCGGCCGCGGATCGTGCGAGATGCCGCTGCCATGCCCAGGGGTAGACGTGGCTATAGTGGCATCTTCGAGCTCAGAGGCGCCGATCCCGGCGCCGCTTCGACGCCGCTCGCCGCGTAACGACTCGCGACGTGCGATGACCTCGACGGTGAACGGCGAGCCCGGGAACGCGGAGCAAAGCCCGTCGCCAATAGAGGTGGAAAGCTTGGCGCTCACATCCCGTGAGGTTGGCGACGATACGTGGTGTCGAAATGTTCGGCGACATGCGCTGCGACGTCATGTGCGGCGACGACATGCGCCCTGACGACATGTTCGGCAGCACGAGCTGCTTGGCTGCGAAGCTTCGTTCTGCGTTGGCCTCAGGAGTCGCAAAAGCCACCCGCCGAGCACTCACGGCTTTCGTACTTGGATGAGGGTGACCAATATTATCCGCCGCCTGTGCTGTCAGCCTCCGGGCTCCGATGACGAAAAGATCGGGTCCGGAAGCGGAGTCGGTGGAGGCAGCGAATTTCGAAGGAGGCGCGATTCAGGTGAGGCCGCCGGCATCCGGCGGCGGGTGCATGTGCTCCTCGTCCTTGCGACGTCGCGCACTGCTCGTGAAAAGCTTTATTGTGTGAACCTTCACACCAATAAATCTCCGTTTACCCGCCACCCGCATCACCACCAGAACGCAGGGCGCCCCGCCGGTACCTTGGCGTCACCTCGGTCGCAGGGATCGGGCACGTCTGCCACGGGAGCGGGAAAGTGCCGTCTCCGAGGGTGCAAAGGAGGACGCGAACGCGCGGCGCCTCCGCCGCACTGTAGAGGCGCTTGGCAAACCAAGTTGAGTCCAAAGGCGGTGGTTCAGCTGCCCCGAGTGAGTGACGTACTCACAGCGAGCGAAACAGTTCACAATAGAACATTACATGGGTTTCACACGCCAGGCACAGTAAGAGCTGCCCTACAACACGGACACGCTACTACACCTCGAAAACTTTGGGCAAGCCGGCCAAGCTCTCCTCGCCGCCGAATCCCCGTCGTCACCCTGTACCACTCCTGAAGGCACTCAAGGTGAAACAGGGCGACACAGCTGCAGCCAAATGACACAGCCGGTTCGAGCCACACATCTCCCGACTCGGTGCTCACGCCAAGGCAAATGCTGCAAACCGCCCCAAAGCACGCCGGCGGTGGTGGCAAAGGCGGAGGCGGTAGAGCCGGTAGAGGCGATGGAGGCGATGGAGGCGATAACGGCGGCAGCAGAGCCGGTGGCGGTGCCTCGTGGACCTCGAGCGCCTCGTCCACCACATCGTCCGCTCCCACCTCGTCCACCACATCGTCCACCACCTCGGCGGCGACGGCGACGGGAACGGCGTCGGAGATGAAGCCGGCGACAGGGGAGGGGACCACGGCGGCGACGTCGTCGCCGCCGCCGCCGCGCACCTCGACATCGGGCACCTCGCCGCCGTCGACCGCCTCCATCACCTCGACCTCCATGCTCTCGTTCGCAACCGCCTCCTCCGCCTCAGCCGCCGCCACTGCCGCCGCCGTCCCCTCCCCCGCCACCTCCTCCTTGCGCTTGACGAGGTCGTGCCTGGCGCCCTTCGAGAACCACTCGTGGAATTCCTTGCCCTTGTAGTTCAGCCCGAAATTCGGCCCGCTGTCTCCGTGCATCTCCCACTCGATCTCGGTCTGGTCGCCCTTCTTGGCGTACTTTGGGGCGAACCTCGACGACTCGGGGTCCTCCAGCACGCCCATCTCCGAGAACGGCCTGAAGCCGCATTGCTTGCCATCGCCGAGGATCTTCTGGACCGTCGTGATGGAACACCGCTTCTTCAGCTTGAACACGACGTGGATCAACGGCAACTTGGTGTGCTGGCACACCGCCTCGCCGTAGACGGCGTAGTTCGTCTCCTCCGAGCAGAAGGTGTCGAGTCTCTGAAGGTTGGCCTCCGTCGGGTTGAAGAAGGTAAGGATGCCATTAGAGCAGCGACCGGGTGGCGGTGGTGACAGCGTCGACGACAAGGTGGCCATTGCTGTGAAACCTGGTTGAGGCTGTTCAACACAACGCGGATCCTGGGTGACCGGCACGACGCTGCCCGAGGTTCACGAAGTGTACGCTCGACTAGTAAGCTATCCGAATTCAATGTCAGCCCCCCCGAGGGATGCGCTTTGCGGGGGTTCTCGAAGAATGTGGAAAAATCGAATTCCCCACAGATTCGCCAACCTTAAGCGAGCATGCATTCTCTTCACTCGCACGATCAGCGGAGAGAGACGTCCATGCCTCGCGCGAAGCGCGGCTCCACCTCCACCGCAGCCGCGGGCGCCGCCGAGGACAAGAAGGCGCGCAAGAGCCCGGCACCCGCCGCCGTCGACAGCGTCGACCCCGACTATGGGCGCATCAAGGAGTACATCGCCAAGTGGGTCGCGAGTGAGGGCGCAAAGCTCCTGGCGCCGACGGAGGAAGAGGCGCGCGCCATCGAGGACCTGAAGCAGAAGCGCCTCGGAGCAGCCAACGGCACAAAGGGGGCCAACGGCGGCCACATCGAGACGGACCACGGCTTCGTGGACGCGCTGTGGCAGAAGTGCAAGGAGCACCTACCAGAGGAGCTCGCGTACTACCTCGACGCCGAGTGCCCCATGCTGAAGGAGCGCTACGTGTCCGACCCCAAGGGCTTTGGCAAGTTCCTCCGGTCGCTCCACAGCTCGAACCGGCTCGCCGCCAGCGGCACCAGCAGCATCGGCATCGAGCGCATGTTCCACACCGCGGAGCACCTCGCGAAGATGGACGAGTTCCTCGAGAAGGTCAAGCGGCTCGATCCAAGCTTCGCCGACCTGCCGGTCCTCGTATTCGAGCGCGCCCTGCTATGGGGCGCGCTCCGGTACCGCGCCTGGCCCGACGCGCTGACGGAGGCCATCGTGAAGGTGGCCGCCTGCTACTACGGCCTCCTGCTCGCCATCAACGTGATGTCGGGCGGCTACGCGACGATGCAGACCGAGCGTCTCTACGCGCGGTACTTCCAGCAGAGCGAGAAGCTGCGCCGGCGCCACGCTGGCACGCTCTTCGAAGTGCAGGGCGGCAAGCTGAGCGCCGCGCTTGGCGCGCACGCGCTCGTGCTCGAGGTGGCGAACGCGCCGGGCGAGGAGGGCGGCAGCGGCCGCTACCGCTTCCACACGCGGACCGAGCTGATCCTCGCCATCGCCAAGCTGCGCGTGCAAGCGCCCGACGTCTCGGCCGCCGATCTCGCGGACGGGGGCGTGGCGTACGCCAAAACCTATGTCGCCCGGTGGGGTGACGCCGACGGACCCAAGCTCTTGCCGGGCGCGCTTGGATACACGGTCTGGATCGTGCAGCCCGACGGCACGCTCGCGCGCCTCTTTGGCCGCGAGTGCTGGGGCCCGGTTGTCGCCACCGCCATCGGAGTGGACGTGAAAGGCCTGTTGCCCAAGGGCGAGCGCGATGATCGCTTTGGCTACCCGATGCCGCTCACGCCGCCCGTGAGCACGCAGGAGCGCAAGGGGCAGGTGCGTGAGCTGAGCTCCGCGCTCGAGGCGGCTAAGGCGACGCTCGCACAGCTCGCGCACGCATCCGGCCCGGACGCAGTGACGGCGGTGGAGGCGGTCGTGGCGCGGTGCGGCGAGCGCTGCACGATGCTCGAGGCCGAGTTCGCGCCGTTGATTGCGGCGGACTGTGCGGCCGCGATCGCCGCTGCCGGCCCCGCGCTCGAGCCGGCGCTCGACGCCTTCGTGCAGGCGCACGAAATCGTGATGATGCACGAGGCGCGGCCGCAGGTGGCGGGCGGGATGCTCGGCGGCGAGAACGCCCAGATCGAGGTGCGCGTCGCCCAGCTGCGCGCGACGTGGACGGGGACCCTCGAGGAGCTCGAGCTCGCCATCGAGGCGATGCGCAAGATGGCGGCAGACGACGCGATCGCGCGCGGCGAGAACGCCCAGATCGAGGTGCGCGTCGCCCAGCTGCGCGCGACGTGGACGGGGACCCCCGAGGCGCTCGAGCTCGCCGTCGAGGCGATGCGCAAGAAGGCGGCAGACGACGCGATCGCGGGCGGCGAGAACGCCCAGATCGAGGTGCGCGTCGCCAAGCTGCGCGCGACGTGGACGGGGACCCCCGAGGCGCTCGAGCTCGCCGTCGAGGCGATGCGCAAGAAGGCGGCAGACGACGCGATCGCGCGCGGCGAGAACGCCCAGATCGAGGTGCGCGTCGCCCAGCTGCGCGCGAGGTGGACGGGGACCCTCGAGGAGCTCGAGCTCGCCGTCGAGGCGATGCGCAAGAAGGCGGCAGACGACGCGATCGCGCGCGGCCAAGGTCATCGGCAGACTAAGGGCGACGTGGTGCGCCTCGAGCTCGTGCTTCCGGCGGGCGACAGCCGCACGCAGTTACCGCTCATCTCCACTCCTGATCTCGAGATCTCGTTTAAAGGTGCGAGTCAACCGAACAGCCGCCGGGTCGCCCTGAACAAGACCGTTTGCACCAATCTGGGCTTCGCGCATCTCCTTAGCAGCAAGGCAACGCCTCTCTTGGTGAGCTTGAAGTTCAGCCCGACTAACGAGATGACGATCACGTCAAAGCTCGGTACCAGCCTCAAGCCCGGATGGGAGGGAGCCGAGCTGCGCGCCGTGCTGGTGCGCAAGGCTGCGGGCGTCGCGGCGAAGGACGACAAGGAAGACGAGGAAGACGACGCTTGAACCTCCAATCGCGTTCATTTGGCCGCCGCCCCCCCTGCTGCCGCGCCGCCCGGACCGGACGAGCGAGCAGAAGTGCATGAGTGCCGGGTGGGAGAGCACAGTGATGAGAGCAGCGATGAAGAGTACTGAGATACAGTCCGTACCGTATGGGTACTACTGGCGCGAGTCCGTCCTGTGCATAATTCACACGAGGTCACGAAAAAAGCTTTCAACGCCTAGCTTTCACGTCAGGACAACCCCCTCTCCGTATCTTGAAGAGTGCGCCGAAGTCTTGAAGAGTGCGCAGCAGCGCTCTTCATCACACTCTTCAAAAGGGAATCTGCATAGGGAATCATCCAGTCCAAGATGTAACCCCCTCCACTCTCCCTCGTGATCGATTAGGCAGTCAGGGCCCTCCGTCTCGACTGATCACTGGACAGCGAACTTCCGAGAGTTCATAGTTTTGTTGACGAAATCATCACGTGACATGTATTCTCCCCTCAGCCGCACCCCCACAGGTCCCGTGGAGTCACAGCGTGGAGGGCGCAGACAGTCCTGGTCACATGTATTCGGTGGCTCATGTGCGAACGACAAGCGATCATATAGCCGAGGAGCAACACGGAGGCAAAGGTCCCCGGGTCCGTACATCGAACATCGTACATCCCGATCGGAAGGGCGAACGGCGACTACTTGTAAGCTCAGGCGCAGTAGCGTAGCGCTCGCCGAGGCGCAAGCTACGGCGAACGGCGACTACGCTCATTCATGCGCTCCGTTCCCGCGCCATGAATAGACACCCACGCGGCCGTCATCCCAGCCCACGACGACATCGAATGGCGCGAGTCCACCAGCGGCCTCGTCGGCGGCGCCTGCCAGCGAGGCGCCGTCGTGGGCGACGTCTGCCAGCGAGGAGTCGTTGCAGACGGCGAGGCTGGTGAGCGACGGCGCGCCCGACGGCTCAAAGGGGCGCACTTGGCACATTGCAGCCTGGTGGAGGCTGCCGCCACTCACGTATCTCACGAGAAGCAGCGTGCCATCGGCACATGCGACGAGCCACTGCTCGATCGGCCCTGGCGCGCGGCGTGGCGCGTCGACGGGGCAGCACTGGACTATTGTATGGTCCACGGGCAGCTCCGAGCGGCAGTGAAAGTCACCCATTTCCGAATCATGCTCCCAGAGCTCGAGAGAGCGAGGTCGGAATAGAAGGTAGAGGGGCGCGGAGTCGGCCGTGGCGGGGCCCAAGGCGAGTGACGTGGCGAGCAGCCCGAGCGGCGGCAGAACTTTTCCAAAGCCCGGCCGGGGGAAGCGCACCTCGGTCAACGTGCCTGCGGACCTGTCGATGAGATTCTTGTTGCGGCGCACACGGACGGCATTGGCCACCCACTCGTTGCGGTGCCGACTGACCGCCTCCCTCTTCGACTCGCCCGCCGCGACCACGAGCCCGGCCTTGTCGTACTTGGCCTCTGGCAGCACGGCGTACGCACGCAGCGTGCTGCTGGTCGCGACGAGGAGGAAGTCGCCATTCGGTGAGAAGAGGCAGCGGGGGATCTCAGACTCGCTCGTCGCGCCGACAAAGAGCTCCTGACAGCACGGCCGTTGTCGCCAGAACTGGCCGTCCGCGCGCACGAAACTGTCGGCACTCAGAAGCACCCCGAACAGTTCGGCCTCCGCTGGCGTCGGCCAGTTCTCCTCCTTAGCCACGAGCTTGGTGAGCAGCGCCGTGCCGAACGCCTCATTCTCGACCTCCTTGCCCTCCGCGGGCCGCTGGTCGCCGACACTGTACCACTCCAGGGTGTCGAGAAGCAGCATATTATGAATCAAGACCTTGCGCGGCGCACAGAGCGCGACCAAGTTTTGGTCTTGGGCCGAATGCGCCATGCCGGCGCCCCAGGGGCCGCGCCCAGCGAGGAGCCTGTGCAGCAGCGCGTTCGCATGCAATCTCGAGTCGGCGAGCTCAGGCTTCCATGGCTGGCTGATGTGGATGCCATCAGCACGGCTGAGGAATCCAGACATAGAAGGCCGCTTGTCGAACGTCCTGATCAGGTGCAAGTGCGGGAGCACCGAGGCGCCGCTCACTGACGACGAGTCGGCTTGCGGGAGAGCCGCCTCGTGCAGCACACCGGACCATCGGAAGGTGCCCGCCACGGCGCCTGTTCTACGGGCTCCTTCTTCGGTACTCCTCTTTTCGAAGGCGACTAGACGTGCATTGCGCTGCAACAGGAGCAAGTCGCCCGTGGGCACGTTGAAGAGGACCTGGACGGCCGGCTGGCTCGCGTCCTGGAGGGGCGTCGCGCTCTCATCGCATAGCCACGCGGTCGCTGTGAGCAGTGGAAAGTTCTCGTCCGGCGGCGGCGGCGGTGGCGGCAGCACGCTGCGTGCCAAGTCCGCCGGCGACGAGGCCATCGGTGACTGTGCCTTGGTTGACCTCGCCTCGGTTGACCTCGCCTCCGTTGACAACACCTCGCCTGGCGCACGGACCCCAACGCCAGCCGCCCGGCGATCTGACGCGATCTCCGTGCGATCTGACGCGATCTCCGTGCGTTGTCGCCTCGCCACCGCCTGATCGCCCTCGTCGCCGTGCGCCCGCTTACTCGTCCAGATCGCGATCTCCGATGAGGACGATAAGGGCCCGTCATCGGCTGTGCAGGAAAGACCCTGTGGGGAAAGACCCTGTGGGGTAAGGCCCTGGGCCCTCACCGCGGCTGTCGAGGCAGAAGCGGCCGGAGAGCCGGCGTGCAGCTCGAGTTGCATGCGCAGGTCCGCGAGCTCGAGGTCTCGGGATGCGATCTCGAGGTCACGGGATGCGATCTCGCGGTCACGGGATGCGATCTCGCGGTCACGGGATGCGAGCTCGCGATCTCGGGATGCGAGCTCGCGGTCACGCTGCGCCAGCGTGACCTCGGCAGCACTGAGCTTCTCCTTCGCCGCCTCCTCGGCCGCCCGCGCCGCTACCTCGGCCGCCCTCGCCGCCACCTCGGCCGCCCGCGCCTCTTCCGCATGCACCGTCGCGCGCTCAACGAGCTGCTCGAGCTCCCGTAGCTTCTCGGCGAGGTCGGGCAGCGTGCTGTAGCGCTGCGTGGCCTCGAGGAGCTCGGGCACCTGATCAAGCACCCGATCAAGGACATCGTGGAGCACCTCGAGACGGTTTTCATTCGTCACCGTGGAGCCCAACACGGCGCCTTGTGAGCCATCCTGACTCGGCTGGTCAGGTTGCTTCCACATCGGCGTGAGATGCTCGACACTGCCCACAGAAATGGCCAGCGCAAAGTTGCGCATATGAGGATGAGCGTCATTCTTGTACAAGCTGCGGAGCCGTGCGAAAGCACGCCTGGCAGCCTCAAAGTCCTTGTTCTCGATGGCGACGCGGAGCGCGCCGTCGTCGAGGAGCTTGAGCAGATGCGTGAGTTGCCGTGATTCATCCCCAGCCAGGCTGTTCGCGCATGGCGATAGGACGTTGCACACCTTCTCGTACTTGAACGCATCAATGAAGGCATGTAAGCGCGAGCGGTCAAGAACTCTCGTACACATCGGCGGGCATTCGCCATGAGTGGCCACGACCTCGAGGAGCTCGGGTGCATGCGTTGCTAAATGGTGCGCGACGAGGTCGTTGGCGAGCAGAGCAGTAGGCGATGTGGGTCGTTGGAGAGGTCGTTGGCGAGCGGGCTCGGCGGGGAGCATTTCTCTCGCGGGCTCTCCCCACACGCGCCGCCGCGCTTCCAAAAAAGGCGCGAGTGCATACAATGTACATCACATCTCCTCCGCCATCCAAGCCGCCGACGCCCAAACTATCCTCAACGCCGCCAGTGCGCCGCCAGCGCGCGCGCGGCGCGCGCGCATGCTCCGCGTCTCATATGGGGTCATGTACAATGTAAGGTGCGTGTAAGGTGTGTGTATTCTGAGCGGGCAGTAACAGTGCCGTAGCACCGGTTGTCGCGTCTGCCGTGTTAACGTTCACACAGTTGAAAAGGTCGTGCCCATGGCGTCGCGGTCGCGGGCGGTCGTGCCTGTCGACAAGGATCGGCTGGAGGTGCGGCAATGTTCGCGGCCGGCAACTCGCTACTCGCGGCCGCCTTCTTCGCGCAGGTGCACCTGTGCGCCACATCGGCAGTGCCGGTGGTAGCCTCACGTGGGAGGGCGATTCAGTGCAGCGCCACCGCATTCGATCGGCAGCTCAAGGTGGTTCTCGCGGAAGCCGAGACGATTGGCGCAACTGCGGCCCTTCGAGCTCACCTCGACGACTTGGACGAGGAGTTCATTCCGATGCTGGGTGATCTGATCGACGAGGCGAATGGCATTGAGGCCGAGAGGCTGCTGGCAATCATGTCTGCTTTCGACGAGATTTACCCATCTCCCGTGACAATGTCCAATGACGTTTTGGATACGCACTGGCGTCGCTTCGACGGCACGATTGAGGACGACGAGGAGGCGTATGTGGACCTCTTTGCGCAGCCCGAAGGCAGCCCGCGGCCCTCGGTGGACGAGCGCCCGTCCGCATACGGCGAGGTGAGCCGCGAGGGTGCGCGCCGCCTCTTTCGGGCAATGGGCCTTGACGATGCCCGGGGTGCCGTCTTTGCAGACCTGGGGTCGGGCGCCGGGCGGCTGGTCGCACAGGCGTGGCTCGAGCTGCCCAGCGTCGAGCATGCCATTGGGATTGAGCTCGCACCGAGCCGCCACGCCGCCGCGGTGCGCGCATGGGCGTCTGTAGTCGCCGCCGGTGCAGACCACGCTGCTCTCGCGTTGTCGCACGCAGGCAAGGGCACGAGCAAGAGCAGCGCACCGGAGTGGCGGTGCGCCTCGCTTCTCGACACCGACCTGTCGGCCGTGACGCACGTGTATGTGTCATCGCTCTGCATGGGCGACGCGTTGATGGACGCACTCTGGACGCGGCTGAGCGGCTCGGTACCCACTCTCGAGACGGTCGCGACTTTGCGCGCCTTCCGCGCACCGGAGGCGGCGGCTTTTCTCGTGGACGTGGCGGCGCACGTGCAAATGACATGGAATCGGCCCGACAGCCCGGGGACTGTGGTCTTCATCTACAAGCTCAGGTGATCGTTGGCGGACGGCTCTCAAATGTTGCATGACACAACCGATACAGTCGTGCTCTCGTCCTGACTGTGCGCTCTCACTCAGCGTTGTATGTGAACACGACACGGCCGCGAGGGCCTAGCCATGGCGCGTGAGAGCCGTGACGCCGTGGAGGCGCGTGGCGTCATGCCGGCGCGGCGCCGCAAAATAAAATATATTAAATTAAAAATAATCGCGCGTAATCGTTATACGTAATCATCGATACGAACGCCCCGCGGCGCCCCGGCGCGCAGGGCCGCACACCGGCGCCACGGCACACGCCGGCGTGCCGGCGAGACACCGGTCGCGCGCGCGGACAGCGCACCGCGCGGGCCCCAGCAGCCAGCAGCCACCGCCCGAAGACGGACCGGACACGCGGGACGCGCGCGGCGGCACCGGCAGATGGAGATCGCGCGCGCCGACCGGATCGCGGATGCCAGCCGACTCTCCGCACCGCTTCCGTACGCTCTACTCACTAGACGACAACGACCGTCGACTCACGACACACTGCATCACCCCCCGGTGAGCGGTGTCTGCGGCAGTCTGGTGTCTCGCCGCCGCGCGCACAAGCCACCCAGCCGCACGGCGGCGACACCGCTTACGAGTCACGTCCACGCCAGGCATGCTCACACAGCTCACGTCCACACCAGGGATGTACACCAGAGACCAGACGCGCCCATCACCCTCCAACCAGAGAACAGACACGCCCATGTCCCAAGGCGCCGTCTTGGGCTCCACCCAAGGCGCCGTCTTGGGCTCCACCCAAGGCGCCGTCTTGGGCTCCACCCGAGGCGCCGTCTTGGGCTCCGCCCGTTTCCCAACATACCCATCGCTCGAATGTATGCCATATGCGAGGAAGTTGGGCTCGAAATAATTCCGAAGGACATAGCTTCCTTCGACCGCGGCGCGCCACATACGCATCAGCTGCGCCTTCCACACGGCGGCTGCACCCCTTGTCTCTCCAAACGCTCAGCTCGGCGCTCAGTTGCGACCATGAGCCGGAGCCTCGACGCTCAGTTCGGCGCTCAGTTCGGCGCTCAGTTCGGCGCTCAGTTCGGCGCTCAGTTCGGCGCTCAGTTCGGCGCTCAGTTGCGATCATGAGCCGGAGCCTCGATGGGCACGAAGAGCGGCTCGCCCGTGGGCAGCGGGTCGGTGTGCACAAAGAAGCCCATCGCGACGACGACGTACGAGCACACGAGGATGAAGCCCAGCAGCCAGTGCGACTGACCCTGCTGGATGACCACGCCCACCAGGAGGACAGAGAAGGCCAGCACCGACAGCTCGAAGGGATGCAGGTTCAGGTCCAGAGGGAGGTCATACGCCCATCCAATGAGGACGCACGCCGGCAAGACGAAGAGAGCGATCTGCGTGGCGCTGCCCACGGCGATGCCGAGCGAGAGCTCCATCTTATTCTTGGCCGCGAAGATGATCGCCGCCGCATGCTCGGCCGCGTTGCCCACGATCGGGATGATGATCGTGCCAAGGAAGAGGTCGGGAACTCCAAGGCCATGGGCGGCACCGCGGATGGCATCGACCATCCACTCAGAGAGGAAGCTGATGCCGACGGTAATCATGGCGAGCCAGAAGATGGCGCCCGTCACGCCGAGCACGCGCTCCTCGTCGTCCTCCTCGTCTTCGTTGCCCTCCTCGAAGATATGCTGGTGCGTGCACAGTTCTGTGAGACGCGCGCGGGGCAAGCATCGTGATGAGGACGAGGCGTGATTATAATGGTTCCCGAAGGGGGAAGACCAATAGGGAGGACCAATAGGGAGGGCCGATTGGGAGATTGGGAGATTGGGAGATTGGGAGATTGGGAGATTGGGAGGGCCGATTGGGAAATTGGAGGGCCAAGGCAGCCGAGCATGGGGCACCAAGCAGCCGAGCATGGTGCACCAAGCCGCCGAGCACGGGGCACCAAGCACCCGAGCGGCGCAGGAGCGCAGGGGCGGCAGCAGCAGCGCGGCGGTGCCAGCGAGGCCTGTGAGCATTCAGAGCCCGCCGAGCATTCACAGCCTGTGAGCATTCGATGGGCGCTCTCGTCGTGGGCGCTTACGGAAGACGAGGTAGAGGTAGTAAGTCACGATCATCATGAGTGACATGGAGCGGCTCACATCAAGTGAGCTGTGCTCCGGGTACTCGACGTCGTGCGTAATCTCGAGAACCGTCGGCATCGCAATGCACAGCACAGCCAGCAGCAGCAGGCCGAAGCTCAACGTCTGCGCCTTATGAGAGTACTTCTGCTCGGGGTACTTGAGGCCGCCGACGAGGAAGGCGCAGCCGAGCACGAGCAGCAGATTCGAGAGGATCGAGCCGAGCAGACTGACCTGTACGATGCGCAGCATGCCACCGAACAGCGCGACGAGCGACACGATCAGCTCCGTCACGTTGCCAAAGGTCGCGTTCAGAAGGCCGCCGATCGTCTCCGACGTGTGCATTGCGAGCTGCTCCGTCACGTAGCTGACGCGCTCGGCCATGGGCGCGATCGCCAGCACCGAGAGAATGAAGACCGTCACGTCGTCCCCGCCGTAGTGGTGGCCATAGTATGCGAACGGCGTGCAGAGCAGGAGCCAATTCATGGGGCTCTTCCATGGGTTGAAAAGCTCGTCGAGGGAGTGGTTGAGGTACGGACCGAAGCCGTCGGCAAACGGATCGTTGGGCTCCTTCTTCTCCTTGGGCTCGTCGTCGTCATCATCATCGCCCTTCTCCTTGTCGTCCATAGCAGCCGCGCTGTACACAGTAGCGGTCGTCGGAGCGGGCAGTGGGGCAGGCTCCGGCATCGGCCTTGACGGAGAGGCGGACACCTTGCTCAAACGCATCATGCGCTCCTCGGCCTCCCTGACGGCCTTCTCAGCAGCATTCGCCTCGCGTTCTGCCGCCTCCAAGCTGCTCAGACGCGCCTCGAGGCCGCTCATTTTGACCCCGACGGTGCGCGCGCGGGTCGATTGAAGTGCACCTTTGTGCACCTCCCACAAATGTCGTGCTGCAGGGGAGCGACCGGCGCTCAAAACGACGGCATGATTGCTTCGGCAATCCGGATCAAAAACACCGGGGGGAGCCGGGACACACATGGGACATACGGGGCACACGGGGCACACGGGCACATAGAAAAGGTTGCACGAACTATCAACTTTCACAGACGGATCGATCTTGGACCTTTGCCCACGCTCCTTGCGGGTCAACATCGCAACACTGGAAATGCCTTCGACCGACTTGTTTCACGTGCTTCATCATGCGGCGTTAGGCACGCCATTTTGCTCGACACCCTTTCACACGCCGAACGGGGCAGTGTGCGAACAGTACACGTGCAGGCATCAGTTCGACTCTAGTAATAACAGTGCAGAGCAGCCTCTGGTCTTGCTGGACTGCATCACGACACCACCGACGACATGGAGATATGACTTCGTGCACACCTTCGTCGTAGCTGAGGACGACATTCCGCCTAACATCGGCAGATTTGGAGTGGACTGGGAGCAATATCTTCAAGATGGTGGTAGAACGGCGGGTCAGGGCTGGTGGGTGCACAAGCCTCCGGGGCGGATCGCGCTTGTGGGCAGTGGCACATGCGGCCCGTTTTGTAACATCGCGAAGAGTGTGGCGCTGTACTTGGCAGAGCACTTCGGCCCTGCGCTAGACCAACTGGCCGTCGTGGACGTGGGCGCCGGCGTCGGCTCGTTTGCCGCGTGCCTGAGCTCGATGCACGGGGTCGGTACAATAGTGTCCGTGTCCCCGTGGGAACCGGGGCAGAACGAGCACGGCGGGCAGGAGGCCGGTCAGACGTTCTTGGCTACGCAGCGCGGCGTGCCGCTACTCATCGACTACGCTTCCAGTGACCGACAGCTGCCGCTGCAAGCTGGGAGTGTTCACGCGGTCTTTTCTTGCTACGGCGCAGGTGGGACGATTAAAAGCCACAACTGGTTTTGGTATGAGGTGAGCCGTCTCCTCAAGCCAGGCGGGTTTCTGATCCTCGAGGGCCACCTCAAGTCCCATACCGGCAATCCCATTCCAAAGAACATCACACAGTTTTGCATGGCGCCGGCGCCGGCGCCGAAGACCTTCGAGAATCGCTGGTTCACTGGCGGCAAGTGGATGAGGTACCAAGGGCAGCTCAAAGCATATCGCCGCCTATCTGTGCAAGAGTGCGACCTCGACGCCACCCGTGTGTGCCAACAGGGACTGGCTCATCCTGGCAAGGTGGAAGAGTGCATAGCTCCCGCTCGTCCCAAGCGACTCAGCCACACCGCAGCAGCTCGTGCGGCCTGGCACCAACTCTTAGAGGCCATGAAGCCATGGATGCATCTCCCACCTTCCGAGATCCAGAGACTCAAAGAGGATGACGAAACATGGACGCTTCAACCGCCCGCAAAAACATCGCGAGAGCATCTCTTGCGCGTGGCGCTCGATGTCATCCCCGTCCCGCCAGCGAACGTCTCACGTGCTGTCACTGTTCTCGCCATCAACGCCACGGACAGGGCATTCGTGCAGGCCCTGCGGGAACGGGCACCGGCGTATTGGGGAATTGAGCCAGCCAGCATCCGCCCGATGTGGACGACACCTCACATGCATGCAGCGAACTCTCTTGATGGCGCGCTCGTGCACTCTCCGTGCTTGCAGTCGTTCCCTTTCCACCCACACGCGTTCGACATTGTGCTCGTCCCGAACGCGCTTGCACAAGCCGAGGACTGTGAGCGTGAATGGACGACTCAGAGTGCTCGCATGTCATCTACGCGTCCCAAGCACGAGCCCCGCGTCAGTGGCTGGTGGCATCTGATGCTCGAACTACTCCGTGTGCTCCGTCCTGGGCCACTCGGGCTCCTGGTGCTCACCGGCGATGCCTCCTTTGAGCTGCATTTGCAGGAAGGGCTGCGAAGGCTGCATCGAGTCGCAACGGAGCGTACGCCATCCCCGTCGGGCACAGGGCGGCCCCATGCTGAGGCGGCTGTGGATAGCTCAGCTGGAGTCCTTGGTGCGCTCAATGTGAGCGTTCTCGGATGCGTCACGCAAGGGCAATTCTGTGCGTGCGTGCTACGTAGCATGGGGGTGCGCACACGATCCCCCGCAACGTGAACGACACTCATACCCGTGCATACCCCCATCTCGACGAGGCTCTTGACCCGGTAGTGCCGGATCAAGAGCGGGAGCATGTGCGCGCCGTCCGAGCAGTACTCGCACGCTGTTGCCACGCGGGAGCATTGCCCGCGGCCACGCCCGTGAGGACCTGCCTGTCCGCACGGCTAACGACCATGTCGCTCCGACTTCGGACTTGAGCACACCGACGGGCGGCTAAGGCAGTGGGAATCCTCGAGCAATTTTTGCACGTGCTGTTGAAGGGTGCGCCGAGGACCGCGGCGCCGGCGAACTCCGAACATGAACTCGAGAAGGGGGTTACGCGATAATGGGTAGATTGAACTAATTAGTACTTCAAAGCCTTTGCGCTATGTATTGCTGTTCGAAGGACGAGATTCCTTATGAACGGGTTGTTTTGGACGGTTCTCAACGCAACTCTATGCTGGTATCTAAAGCGTAAAGTGCCGGACTCGGACGCGACTAGGACGACATTCCCGTTTCGTTTATCAACCCTGACGGATCTGACGTCTCGACATTCCCCACCCGGTCCCAGCGAATCCGGTGCGCAGTGGCATCCAACGCAAACTCAGCAGCTCAAACCTCAAAGTTGTACCGGAGCGCCTCGTACTCGCTCACAAACTGCTGATGTTGCCAATCGTGCCGGTCAAAGATCCACTAGGGTCCGGTCTTGGCATGGAGTCTGCGATCCAGCAAAACAAAGGTTAGCTTCATTCGATTCAACACCTGTGGATACGTGCCGCGCTATCGTCACACGGTTGACTCTTGGCTCTTCATCAAGTCGGCCCTTAGGCGAGGGGCGCGTGTGCGCATTACACGAGTCGGAGCGCATATCCTGGGGTGTGGCCATGATACGCAGACGGGACTATACCGTGCTGTAACTATTAGGGTAATTCCCGTGCGCCTCCCAGCAGTTCGTGCCACCATGCGGACATGATGGTCTCAAAATGGCAGCATTTGCGTGCGACAATGAAGCCTTGCTTCTGCTCTGCCCACTGCACAGCGAACCCGCGCTGCACGCTGAGACAACGTCGCTGCGTCGCATTCCAATGCAGGTCGTCATCCAGCGCAAGCAGAGGGCGGGAGCCGTCTGACGAAAGCACACGAAGTGCGCCAGTTTCAAGCGGCTGGCACATCCAGTTGTTGTTGCGCTTGCGGTTCCCGACTGGCCACGGCTTAATCCGGCCCTTATAGTGCACAGCGCGCGCGTCAGATGCAATGTTTGTCCACGCACAGTGCTCTTGGAGATGATGAGACACCAATGTGCACACGGCGGCGCCCGCAAGGCCATCGCACTGCTCACGTGGCGTGAGGATGCAGAACTTGCTCATCGATGCTCGGGACCATTTCACGCAGTTCTGTAAATGCTTGCGCATGCATGTCATGGGCGCGGCCCCTGGCGAGCATGTCGAGGTCGTGGGATTGGAAAGGTCGAACAAGTATGAGCACGGCAAGGTGCGGCTGCGGTTCTTGAAGTAGCAAGCGAGGCACGTCTGTTCACCGTAGTGCTGGAAGTGCCACTTGTTTCGGCGGTACAACTCGAGCTCCTTGCAGAGCCCTTGAAAGTCTTCCTCGTTGGGCCGAATGGCATACAATGCACCAACAGCACGGCGACGCAGCGGGATGCCGCACTGCGCTTGCACGAGATCATATGGGTGGTGAGCGACGACAAAATCCTCTTTCGTATCGAACAGGTCCTCAATCGATCGCAGCACCAATACGTCCGAGTCCAAAACCACGAGCTTCCTGTACTGCGACATCTGCCACGCATGCAGCTTGTCGCTGGCCGGCGAACCCAGTACGAGCGGAGCCACGTTTTGAAAGATGACTTGCTCACGCTCAAAAGCTACGCGCCAGGCAGTGCCGAGCACAGGCCCATCTGTCCCCAGCATAATCACAAAGTCGCGCCGGCACGTCTCGACAAGGCGAACTGAGCGTACAAGCACCAGAAGCAGCTGTAGCTGCTTCCGAATATGACTGCGCGCCGCATCTGGGTTCGAGCGAGCAGAGCGAGCCAGCTCGGAGGCAAGAAAGGTGGTGTTCAAATCGGAATCGTGAATCGTGAGTAGGCCCACGTAGGCAGTGCGGACATCACAACGCGGCAGCGCCGAGAGACCTGCAACAGGTAAATAGCGAGTTGTGGCCGATACCTCCGCTAGCTGCCTCGAAACCGACAGCTCGGGTGCGATGACAGGCTTATCGATGCCCATAAAGTACACCTCGCCGATGATGCCATGCGTCCGCCTCTGCGTGCGAACTTCTGGAAAAGTGCGAGACGCACGAGGTTCATGACGCGGTTTCAGCAAACTCGGGGGACCACAGTACCGGTACGAAACGACTTTCCTCGTGCCTTCGCGAACCAAGATTATGCGGCAAGGCGTTCCGCGTGCCACACTGGACGCCGACCAGCTCCGCTACACAGCGGAGCAAAAGGCTATACAAGAGTTTATGTATCTTTTTGTATCCTGAGTGTATGTACTGTAAATCCACTGTAATAGATGAAGCGAGTGAGTGAACGTGTGCGAGGCGTTGTTCTTCACGTTTGCGCGATTTCGTTCGTACGTGCTGGTGTGTTCTGAAGGAATTGCTATTTTGGCTCAGCTTCACAGTGCTCGGTTGGGTTCTGTTTGGGTCTTTGGGATGTGATAGTGTTACGAACACGACGTCCCCCAATGACTCAGAAACCCCATTGCAGTCAGCCCGGACACGACAACAACAACACACGGACACGCGATGGGGCCTGTGGGAGCCCTGGGCGGGGAGGGGGGGTACGGGGTCAGGGGGGGTTTCCTATCGTTTTTGCGGGGGGTTTCCTATCAGATACGTAATATCCTGATGTATCGTGATGTGTCCTGCATGTATCCTGCATGTATCCTGAAGGATACACGTATCCTGAGTGTATCTTGATGTATCTCAAATGTATCTTACATGCTCTGTTACATTCCAAGAGAATACATATCTTGTATTTTACATATCCTTGGTGTCACACTGGATACATATCATGATACATCAGGATACGTGTATCTTGGACTCTTCATCACGATACATCTTATGATACATCAGGATACACCGAGATACAAAATCACGATACATGTATCTTGGACGCGTCATGACGAGGTACGTTTCTGAGATGCAAGATACATGCGGGATACATGCGAGATACATGTATCTGCAAGGGTGATCAAGATACAACATACATGCGGGATACATCCAAGATACATAATGAGATACATGTACATGTATCTCAAATGCATCCACAGAGAGAGATGTATCTGATATGAAGGAGACATGCGGGATACATGCGGACATGCGAGATACACGCGAGATACATGTATCCTCAGAGGTAATCAAGATACATGCGGGATACATGCGGAATACATGCGGGATACATGCGGGACACGTATCTCGGGGGTTTGGGGGTATCCAAGCGCGGTCGCAAGTAGGGCTCAAGATACGTATCTTGATGTGTATCTCTATGTATATCATATGTATATGACATGTATCTTGATTGTATTTTGTGTGCCATGTATCTGAGGGTTAAGATACATTGTATCTTATATGTATCTTAAATGTATCTTGAATGTATCGTAAAGAAGGATACATATCCCTAGGTAAGATACAATTCCTATGATGGCCAAAGTGACAGATACAAATGTATCTTGATGTATCTCGATGTATCTTGATGTACATGAACGGGACGCATCAAGATACAATCAAGATACATGCAGGATACATCAAGATACATCAGGATACGTATCTGATAGGAAGCCCCCCCCAAAAATGATAGGAAACCCCCCATCACCCAGGGGGTACGCCCTCATTCACACCACACGACCCTCGTCTCGGCGTCGAGACGCAATTACGTCTTACCGTCGCCAACGCCATCACCGCGCTCGGGAGCGGGACAGGCGGCTGGGCTGGGTTCGCAGGGGGCGGCCTCTTTTGAGTCGGCCGCGAGGAGCGGTCGGCTCCGGGGCTGCGGCCGTTGAGTCGGCCGCGGATTCGGTCGTCTCGCGGTCGCGGTGCGTTGGTGGGTTGGGATGGTTGTGAGGTTCGGCTGTCCGTGTGTCCCGCTTTTGTCCGGGAACGACCCGGGTCCCGCGAGTGTCCCGGCTCCCCCCGGACTTTTTACCGGTGCAGAAAAAAAAATGCTAAGGCTGCTCTTGTGCTTGGTGGCAATCGTGCAGCCTTCAGAACCGCTTCCGCCCGCTGAGCCGTCGCCTCCATCCTCGCCACCGTCGGAGCCATCGCCTCCCTTCGACCCTCCTCGTGCCGCTGACCCGGCCTCTCCACCTGAATCGCCACCATCGCCCTCGCCTCCATCCGCGCCTCCACCCGAGTCACCACCATGCCCTACTCCGCCGCCCAAACCACCGCCCATGACGCCACCTGAGCCACCGAGCACTCCGCCTCCACCCTCTGCTCCACCGCCCGCGCCATCGATCGTGGCGCTCGTGGCCGCGGACGATGACGAGAGCGAGGCCGCGTTCGCCGACTTCGACACGTTGCGCGTCTACTTCTGGCCACCGACGAGCGCGCCCACCGGCCTCGCCGGCCCCGACGGCCGCCTGGACAGACGAGCGGTCGACGCATTGCTGATCTTCTCATCAACGCTCTTGGGCGACTATTGGGCGACATGGAACTCGTCGACGGTGCTCGAGATTACTTTTGGCGTGGTCGACCCAGCGAGTGCCCCCACGCCCGGCGCCTTCACCGTCCGCTGCCGCGCGGGCAATCGCATCACGTCGGCCGCCGCGCCGTCCGCCGAGTGCAGCTCCATCTCGCCGCAGCTCGAGGGTCGTTGGGGCTATGCGGTGCGCCCGTCGCCGCTGCGGCTCACGTCGTTCGTCGCCTTTGACCCCGACGATGGCGACGAGGTGTGCGGCGAGGGCGACGTGCTGACCCTCGTCTTCAGCGCGCCCACCGACCGCGGCCGCCTTGGCGCCTCCGGCCCCTTGTTCGGCGTACCCTCGGATGGCACCGACGGCGGCGCCGCCACGGGCGCCGGCGGCGGTGATGGCCTCGTGCGGTATGATGGCGTTGGTGCGGCGGCGGCCGAGGCCGTCCCGCTCATCTCGGGCGGCGCGCTCGACGAGCTGCTCGCCTTTGAGCCCGCGCCGCCACCGTCCGCCAACCTCAGTGCCATCTGGCGAGACGACTCGACGTTGGTCATCACGATCCTCTCGTCGACACGGGAAACCTTGGAGGAAGGTCATGGCGCCGCCGCCGGCGCGAGCGGCGCCCTCGCGAGTGGGGGCGGCGGCGACGAGGCTGCGGCCGCTGCGACCTTCATTCGGCTCGGAGAGTTCCGAGCGACCACGCGGGCGGGCGCGGCGCTTCGCGATGCGGCTCAGACGTCTGTGCACACAGTCACGACCTCGCCCGCCCTCTCGGGAAGCTGCGGGCGGCCGCCACAGATTGCCGCCTTCATCGCGGCCGACCCCGACGATGCCGACGCCGTGTGCTCCGATGGCGATGTGTACACGTTGCACTTTGACCGGGCGACGGACCAGCCGCCGGCGAGCTCGCGCGTCGAGATCGACCGGCTGCTCGCCTTTTCGCAGGCCATCGGGCGCGAGTACCACGGCAGGTGGGCCGACGCCTCAACGCTCTCCATTACGGCCGTGCGTGGCCACGCGCCGGCGCCCGAGCTAGGCATAGCTACGGCCTCCTTGCGCGGCCCGACGGTCACGGGAGCCACGCTCCTGAGGAATGCCAACCAGCGCTCGAGACCGTCCGCAAGCATCTCACCCCCGCTACAAGGGAGCTGCGGCGCGCCACCGACGGCGGAACGCCTAGAGCCAAGCGCGGGGCCGAGCGTGGGCGGGCGCGCCGTCACCGTCATTGGGCGCGGTCTCGTCTCGCCGAGCGCTGGCGCCGGCGCGGTGCGTTGTCGTTGGGAACGGCGATTGCCTCTGATGATCTCTGTTGACCTCTGATGATCTCTGATTGCCACCCTCATCAGGTGCGTTGTCTGTGGGAACGGTGGCCACCAGAGGCTGAAGCCCCGGCGCCGTCCACCGACGGCGCGTCGCCGCCCGGCACACCGCCCGGCAGCGAGCCGGAGGCAGGCACCTGTGAGTCTGCCGAGACCGAGCCCGACGCGCCTGACGCGCCGCCGCCGCCACCGCCACCTCCCTTTGTGCGTGTGGAAGCACCACAACGACCGTTACACGTCGCTGCGGACGCCGTCGTGTGCATCGCGCCGCGTTCGCTGCGGGCGGCCAATGTGTCCGTGCGCGTGGACAGGGGAGATGGGGTCGTCGTGCCTCTCGTCGAAGCGCCCAGCGCAGCTGCCACCGGTGCTGCCGGCGCCGTCGCGGGCGCCCCATCAGGGCTCGTGTACGCCTACTACGCCCCCACGATCATCTCCGCCGTGGAGCCCTTAGGGGGTCCCTACCAAGGGGGGACGCGCCTCACTGTGCATGGCTCCTTTTTCGAGCGCCGGCCCGCCCTCGAGCGCCGTGGCGGGCGCCCACTGTGCCGGTTCGGGCTCGCTGTGGGGAGCCTCGCTGTGGGGCCTCCCGGCGGCGTGGCGCGCGCCGAGACCGCCACCGCTGCGCTCGCTCTGGCTGCGGCGACGGCCGCGGCCGCCGCCGCTGCTGCGAGCTTCGAGGCAGGTTACGAGCCGGAGAGCTATGATCTCGAGTCCTCCTCGGTTCCGTCAGATGGCCACCAGATCGCCTCCTCGGTTCCGTCAGAGGCTGATTACGAGCCGGAGAGCTATGATCTCGAGTCTCCTGAGGACGTGGGCGTGGGCGGCGGGGCGGCGCTGTCGGCGCTGTCCGGTCCGACATTGTACGTGCCTGCTGTGTGGAATGGCAGCAGCCGTGCCACGTGTCTCGCGCCCGCCTGGCCGCGCCGCTGGTGGCCGCCCGAAGCTTCCAACGGTCGTCTCTCGTCGCTCGCGCTCGGCTTCCTACCGGACGGAGCCGAGGAGGCGATCTGGTGGCCGCGGAGCGACGGCACGCTCACGACGGCGCCGCGCTGGGCGCACCTTGATTCACAGCTATCGGCCGTACGGCCGGCGAGCGGTCCGCGCGCTGCTGGCACGCGCGTGACGATTCTTGGGCGCGGGCTGGGCGTCTATGCCGACGAGGTCGGGAGCGACTTCCCCTCGTTGTGCCATCTGGGCGGGGCGCCACCCACGCCGGTGCACGCCATTGACGAAACACGAGACGAGCTCGTGTGCGAGATGCCTGCATGCCTTGGATGCTCGTCGAGAGCCGGTCCCGGTACGGCTGCCGCCGCTGCCGCCGCCGACGACGACCCGCCATGCTGCCGTTGGGGTGCGGCCCTACCCGTCGCGGTGGCCCTCAACGGCCGTGACTGGGTCGGTGGGCAGCCGCCCGTGCGCTTCCGCTACTATGATCCACCCTCGGTGAGCGCCCTCGGGGCTCTGCCCGTGGGCTCGCCTCTAGCTGGCCCGTCTCTCGGCGGCACTCCGGTCACCGTGCGCGGGCGCGGCTTCCAAACTGTGCCCAACGTGGCGCTCGACGCGCGATGCCGCTTTGGGCACGTGGTCGTGGGCGTGGCGCGCGTGAGCGACCAGGAGGTGCTGTGTGTGACGCCACCGCACCGCAGCGGCACCGTGTCCGTCGCCGTCGCCGCTAATGGAGTCGACTTTGTACCCAGCGCCAACGGCGGAGGCAGCACGGCGCCCAGCACGACGCCAGGCGCGGGCTTCACATTCGAGTACCAATGCACGGGCTACCCCGACGGGCCGACGTGCGTGGCCCACCGATTGCCTCCCTCATCAGGGCGCGTCGCTGATTGCCTCCCTCATCAGGGCGCGTCGCTGATTGCCTCCCTCATCAGGGCGCTGATTGCCTCCCTCATCCCGACGTGCGTGGCCGATCCCAACTGCGGCGGGTGCAAGTGCTCCAGCATGCAAGTGCTCACCACGGCGCCTCGCCCTTCCCCACAGGTGCGTGGCCGATCCCAACTGCGGCTGGTGCGATGATCCGGGTGTGGGCTGCCTCGCGTGCGTCGGCTTGGGCGAGGGCGGCCGAGGCGGCTGTACCTCCGACGATGGCGGCGCGAGCTTCACGTGCAGCTCGGTGGCGGGCGCGTCGGCGTGCGGTGCCCCTGCCGGGCAGTGCAGTACGCTCTCATGGCGTCACCCTGTGCTACTCCCCGGCGGGCCGCCCGACGTGAGCATCACCACGGAGCTGCTCAACCGCAGCTTCGCCATGTATCAGCTCACCCCTCGGCACACGAACTTTGCAATGAGGATTTCACTCGAGACGCCGGGATGGGCGCGCTCCGTGACCCTCTTCGCTCGCAAGGACTTGCCGCCCTCAGGCCGCCCCCCACTCGACTACCTCCGAGTGGAGCGCCCAGCGACCGTCGTCTCCAGCGACCGGCGCCAGATCGTCGAGATCGGGCCGACGGAGCTCGGCTGTTCACAGCGCGAGACGCGGCGTGAAGACGGTCGCTGGCCGCAGCTGCGCGCGCAGAGCGAGCGTTCCATTAACGGAACTCGCTGGACGCAGATCGAGCGCGAGCTTGTGGGAGCGCTCTACCCGCCGACGCACCGCTGGGATGGTGGCGCCTCAGGGGCCGACGAACCCGATTGGCTCGCCGAGAGCGGCGGCGTGGGCGGGGGTGGGGGCGGCGGCGGAGGCGGTGGCGGGGGCGGGGGTGCCGGCGGTGGTGGCGACGGCGGCCTCTTTCGGCCGCTTACGCGGCCCCCGCCGCCATCGACCATGGTGGTGTTGAGAAACGCGCATTCCGGA
>Ga0210243_100727_pt1 | contig 27491 bp, 18 predicted proteins | sample ChrtobMeP5a_32mM_FD_155461 | JGI IMG/M metagenome (GOLD analysis project Ga0210243, IMG submission 155461) | Chrysochromulina tobin associated microbial communities from unialgal haptophyte culture, Seattle, Washington, United States - P5a_32mM | ecosystem: Host-associated > Algae > Haptophytes >...
TTCGCTGAAAAGTCGCCGAACACGCGAACGTGTGTTGGCCCTGACTGCTGCGCTGAGAGCTTCGTGGGGTTGCTCTTGGGAGCGCCGCCATTTCGTTTTGGCAAGACAGAGATGCCTGGGCGGGACGAAACGTCTGCCGGCGAAACGTTTCACCGGGGCGCCCAGCAGGGCCCTGCCCCCCCCGTTGGATGACGTTTGGTATGGTCTCACACCGTTGGTGTATGTGTGCCCATGCGATAGAGACCGATAGTCTCGGTTGGTTCTTGTAGGCACACACCACTGATCGGATATCAACCCTGCCCAGCGGGTGCTCAGCCAACGGGTGGAGCGCTCTCCCACCGTACCCTTCGGCTGGCTGCGGAAGCGAGCCTTGCCCGCTCTGGTACCTCACTCGCCGGGGTTACCTTCACCCCAGCCCAACCGCCCTTCACTGTTAACTCGCTCCTCGGCGAGAAGACAAATCTGACGCAGAAGAAACCAGGGCGAAGGGTTAGGAACCGACCATGCGACGTGGCTCATAGGTCGGAGGTGTGTGGCTCGAGGACCTTACTGGGTCCGTGTGTGGCGTCTTCTTCGCTCGGTATGCTGTATGGTTCCCGTGGGGCGCTGGGGCCTAGCTGGGGCCGCGCGTGGCAGCACAGAGAGGTCCCGTCTCCCGTGCGCGCGTACCCGTGTTTGTGTCGGAGAACCACTGACAGGCGCTGCACAGGCGACGAGGGTTAGACGAGGGTGCAGTAAGGGTGCAGGGTCGACCGGACGGGGATCCGGTGCTCGGTGTGCGCATGCGAAGTGTGGACGCTCGGCATGGGAGCCCCCATTCACAATGAGAAAAGAGGGGCTGCGTGCTCTCCGTCATCGATACAGTACATGTCGCATACTTTGGACTGTGCCCCGACGCGATTGGCCACAGGCCGATGGCCTCGAGCTCCTCATCAAAAGCTCCTTCTGCATCAGACAATGCGATGCGAATGGTTGTCGCTGCGGCGCTGGTGACTCTGGGCGCTACAGTGTGGCGATGGAAATTGCGCCGAGCATACAGTGTGGACACTGACGATGCTGCCGCCATGGAAGCATCTTCGGTGACCGCCACACCTTGCGAGGCTTTGCCGTCGTCGTCAACACCGGAGGTGCAGTCTCACACTCCTGCCGCTCTGACGACATCAGTGGAACGCGTAGCATCAGCCTCTCCAGCGTCGATCAACTGCGCGGATGAGCTGGCAGCACGTGTGGCCGAGCTGCTCGCCGAGCTGCGGCCGACACTCGCCGGCAGCGAGGAGCGCAGGGTGTGTGTGGTCGAGCTGCTCACGACGCTGCAGACGGGTTCGGCGCTCGGCACGGCGCGCGAGCAGCGAGCCGTGGCGCGCGCATTCGTCGACCACGCGGGCCCCGAGGTAGTGTATGAGATGGAAAGCTCCATGAACGGGAATTGGATTGCGGATGCGAAGAACGGGACAATGCAGAAGCTGAGCGACATTACGCGACTTCCAGGACCGATTGGAAAGGCTATGACCAATTATCGGTTGCTCGCCGAGAAGAACAAGCTCGATGCCGCGGAGCTGCGCTGCATGCACCACCTGAGAGCTCAATCAACCACACGCGCTCAGTGAGCGCTCTACATAAATGACATTGACCACATTAACCACACGCGCTCAGTGTGCCGGTCTCGCGTGCCTTGAGAGTAAGAGGAGAACTAAATCAGATCATACCAAACGGAGAAACGTCACGATAGTACGGTACGCGTGTTCGGGTCACAATGCGTCACTCGACTCACCCCCGTCTCCCACAGCAGGACTACCACCGAAACTGCGCAATCGTGTACGTGGGCCGCTGGCCGTCGTTGGCCTGGAACAAGCGCTCGAGGATGTCACTGGATATCTCCATGTCACTGGTCAAGCACGCACTCGCCTGCATGTCACACTCCGAAACCGAAACCGTCTCATCTCGACTGGCCAACGCCCTCAGCTCCCCAGAGTGGATGCCAGCCGCGACGAAGAGGGAGTCGAGGCCCGCTCTATTCGCGCCGGCCACGTCGTGAGCGAGCGAGTCGCCTACGTGCAGCACGCGCGCCGGGTCCGTGGCCTCAGGCAGTAGGGCGAGGCACTCGTCAAAGCTCTGTTTGTGCGGCTTTCCAAAGAACACGACGTGGCCGCCCATTGCCTCGTATGCCTCCGCGAGAAGGCCTGGCATGTGGCCACGCGATCCATCAGGGAGAGTCACGTGCAGGTCTGGATTCGCGCAGATCATCGGCACGCCGCGCGCGGCGCAGAGGGCAAGCGCCGCCTCGGTCACATCCCCCAACTCCCCCGAGCGAAGCAGGTTTGTCGGGGTCGGCTCGGCACTGCCATCGCGGATCATGCCAGACCCCTGGCAGAGCACGAGGTCGCACTCGCTGGCGGGTGCGAGGCAAATTTCGAGGCCGTCCAAGTACGCTGGGTCCCATGCTTGGAAGTTGGGATCCCAGCTGAGCCACAGAACACGCTTGCCGGCGCAGGTGGCGCGCATGTACTCCCATGCGGCCTCGCCTGAAGTTACGAAGCCTGTGAGCCTCGCCGGATCGAAGCCGAGCTTAGGCAATTTGGAGAGTGCAAAGGCTCGGCGCCGCGAGGTGTTTGAGAGCACGATGAGTTTCTTTCCAGCTGCAGCCAGGTTGTTGAAGCAATCGATGGCGCCGGGTATCGCAGTCGTGCCGTCATGGAGCACGCCAAACTGATCTAACAAAATGGCGTCGTATCTGTCGGCGATGACGGAGAGCGAGGGGATAATCAAATGCGACTGCAGCGAGGCCAGCGTCGCGAGCGGCCTCAACGAGGCCACAGACGAGGCCACAGCGAACGCGAGCCTTCGCATCGTCTGCACTTTTGTGAAAGTGAATGTGTGAATGTGCGTCGACGTGGTCGTTTCGAGCCTGAGGTACCGGCTCTCCCCGGTGCCTTAACCGACACCTTCTGGAATATATTCACACACTTTTCACAGCCGCGCCGCGCTCGACGAGTGTGTGTGCTTCCCTTGCAAAAGCGGCGGAGGCCCACATGACGACCTCAACTGCGCGCCGGACGCACGACGGCCTGGATCCAAAGCATCTTGATGACATGTCGCCCATAGCTGGCGTGGTGGCGCAGCAGAAGTCCAGACTTGCACTCTTCGACCTGCCGGCGGCGCTTGCACTGCTCTACTTCCTCAACTCGTGTGCTCAAAGCTTCCCGCTGACGGCGACCACAGGCTTCTTAAACGAAGAGATCAACATGCCTCAGCAGACCCAGTCGCTGTATTACGCCGTAACGTTCATGCCATGGAGTCTCAAGCCGCTGTACGCCCTGATTGCGCAGTTGCTGCCGATCGGCGGCTACCATTACAAGCCCTGGCTTGCGATCTCGTCAGCCGGATCGGCAGCGTGCTACCTCATGATGGGCGGCACTGTCACGACCGCGGGTGGCGCCTTTGGCGTCACGCTGCTGCGTGCCATTTGCAACGCCTTCGCCGAGCTGATGCTCGATGCCCAACTCGTCAACCACGCTCGCCGCGATGGCAACGGCTCCGCAGCGACGCTGCAGGCTGCGGCCACGAGCATGCGGTATGCGGGCACGCTCGCGTGCGCTCTCGTCGGCCTGTACCTGTACCCTTGTGGGCTCATGCAGAAGCGCCTCGCCGATCGCACCGTCATCGCTCTGACGGCCGTCTTCCCGGGGATCGTCTCATTGATGAGTGTTGTTCTCCTGGATGAGCCCCGCGACGAGATCTCTATCTCGCGAGGCTGTGGCGGCTGTGGCGGCGGCGGCGGCGGTGGCGGCCGTGGCGGCGGCGGCGGCGGTGCAGCGTGTGGCGGCGGCGGCGGCGCAGCGTGCGCCTCCGCGCTCTCGTCCTCGTCCTCCAAGGGTCAGCACACGCGCCTCGCGCTCGTCTTCTGCCTGGCGCTTCCGCTCCAGGCTGCCGTCCTCTGGGCGCAGGCGTGCTCCCCCTCCTTCTGCGCTCTCGTGCCGGTAGAGACGTGGCTGCAGGTCCTGTACGGGCTGATCACAACCTCGCTGGTGCTGCCCGTGCTCGCGTGGCTGTTCTACCTCTTCTATGCCCGTCCCCTTCGCGCTCCAGTACACCCAGGGCTGTGCCACGTCACGCCCTCCAGTTTCGTCACTCCAAGGCAGTGCCACGTCACGCCCTCCAGTTTCGTCACTCCAAGGCAGTGCCACGTCACGCCCTCCAGTTTCGTCACTCCGGTTTCGTCGATGGGCTCGCCGTCGGGCCTAGGCGAGGGGCTTCTCGACTCGAACAGCGCTGCCAGCCACGCCACCAGCCACGCCGAATCCAGCAGCCACGCCAGCAGCAGCCACACGGCTCCCGCCGTCGAGGCGATCAGCGCTGTCGTGAGCGGCCACATCGCCAGCGACGACGCAACGACGAACCTTCGGCCGTCGATGGCGCCCGGCGCAGCGGTGCTGCTGCTGCTCGCGTTGACGGTGACGCCCTCCGCCTCCATCCAAGTGGGCAACTTCCAGTATGCCCTCTTCAGTGGCGCCGGGCTGCTCTGCGAGACCCAGTACCTCGCGCTGATCGGCTACACGTCGACCATTGGAGCTAGCCTTGCCCTCGGCCGAGCCTTTCGAAAGAAGCCGTTGAGGCTCGTTGTGCTGGTAGCTGGGCTTCTGTCGACCCTTGGGGGGCTCTCCGACCTTCCGTTGCCGCTCCTCTGTGCCCACTCGCCCGCTCCCTTGATGCGCTACCCTCCTCCTGTGCTGCTGCCTGTGGCGCCGCCCTCGCCGCCTCTGACGCCGCCCCCCCCGCCGCCGTGCAACATGGACGTTGCGTTTGCGACGGCGGCGGCCTCAGCGGCCTTCGGGGGACTCATCTCACAGCTTGGCTTCCTGCCCAAACTGGTCGTCGCGACCGAGGTCGCCGCGGCGCTCGCCGACGCGGGCAGCGCGGGCAGCGGGGGCGCCGCCCAGTACTACGCCGTGATGATCACCATCATCGACGTCGGAGATGCAATCTCCCTCCAGCTCACCGCGCCGCTTGTCGAAGCTTTTGGCATCACGTACACCAACTTCAGCGGGCTGCCGCCCTTGATGCTCCTCACGGCGGGCTGCTCCGTCCTCGTGCTGCTCGGGCTCGCGCTTGCCTGGTTCATGTCCTCGCGCTGCTACGCCGAATGACGCGCTTGCCTGTGGTTGATGCCCTCGCGCTTGCCTGGTTGATGCGCTTGTGTGTGGCTGCTGGCACGGCTGGTCTGAATACTGCTGGAACGCAAAGGGGGTGAGGGCGTCCGTTTGCGCTGGTTGTGGAAGCTGCTCGCTGAAAGGGCAGTGACGAGCAACTGCAGCACAAATGGTGCACTCATCTGGGCTAGGGGCAGAAGGCGAGAGGCGGGGGCGATGATGTTGAACTCGGACACGTGCAAGACTGCGCGTCTGGAGGGAGCGGATCGAGCGCCGCTGTGCCCACTGTGGAGCGCTCGATGTGGAGACGTCGTGATCGTGGTCTACTGCACCCGGGAGGTGCGGTCGCGCGTCCCTCGCCTCGGGAGCAGGGTGGAGACTCAGACCAGGCCAATGGACACTTTGCAGACTTTGCATGCAATGGAAACTCAGACCAGACCAATCGAATGGACACTTTGCACTGTGGAGTGGAGTGGAGTCGACGCGAGTGGAGTGTCGCGTGTCGGACGGACCGGAGCGCCTCGCGCGCTGCCTCGGCGCGGCTGCGGGCCGACCGGCTACCGTATACGATAACGACCGGACCCGACTCCCGAGCATACGATCTACGACGGATCAGTCGACGGGTCCGCGGGACTAGTCACACGTAATACAGTACTGTAGCGGAGTAGATGGCAAAAATATAGTCGAAGCATCTGATTTCGGATTATATCTTGGGAGATTTACTACCGTGATCCTAGTGACGAAACCAACCAGTTACCTAATACAGATATGACGAAACTATGTGGTTTAGTGAAACTCGACGAAACCTTTTGTGCGGAATCGCGCGCGTACGGATCCACGCAGTTAGAACCTGTACTTGCACACATGGCAAGAGCCGACATTGGCGCTGGCTTGTGCACCCGCCCACGCACGTGTATGGCCAACGCATCGACAGCACCGCTGCTCGTCTACCATCCACAGGGCGGTCTCGGTAATGTCCTCTTTGGCCTTGCGAGTTCCACACTGCTCGCCACAGTGCTGTGCCGCAGGCTTGGCATCGCGTGGGGCCACAATACCAACGTTCAAGCTTTGGGTTCGTTCGCTGAACTGTTTCAGGTGCCAGCTGGCGTGGAGTTCCTGAACGAAACTGAAGGCAAAGCACAGATCGTCGCGCTGGATGGTGGCAAGGTTACGAGCAACTGCACGGCGCACATGGGTAAGACCTGGACGGAAGGCGGCAGTCGACTCGCCAGCTTGATGCATCCTCGCGAATTCACATTTGCTGGACCGGGGGGTGAGCGTATTTCAGCCTGGCAGTGTCCAGTGCTCCACGTGCGCAGCAACATGTACTTTGCGCCTGCCCTCCTCAAGAACGTTGCTGCCAATCCTGCAGCGCAGTGGCTGCGTACGCATGGGCTCGCTTGCACCAGAACCATGACTGCCGTCTCAGCAGGAAGCGCCCATGAGCCTAGCCATCAGCGTCCCAAGCATGACACCGGTAACGCCAAGGTCGTGCCATACTTTGGTGAGCTTTCTTATCACTTGCTTGTGCCGCGAATCAAGCGTATCGAGCTGGCAGACGAGAGCATGTCCAGCACCACGAACATTGCAGTGGTTGGGGTGCACGTGCGCATGGTCATTCTGCTGGCGTACACCGTGAAAAGGCTCAATGCCACACTTCAGAGTATACCTGCCGCGGTGTCTGTACCGTCGCCCGAGCACATTCTGCGCGACTTCGGCTTCCTAGACTGCATTGCCAAAGTTCGCGCTCAGATCAAGGCAGACGGCGAGCAGGCTGCCCCCTCTCGAGTCTACCTTGCTGCTGATAACCACGCAGTGCGGGTTGAAGCCAACGCCACACTGGGTGTGAATGTATTGCTGCCACCGCCGAGGCACATCATGCTAGGGGCCGAGCGTCGCGGCAAGATGGTAACGAAGCGAGGGTCATTGGCAACCCAGGGCGCCCTTGACGAGCTGCTGATATTGGCAAGGACAAACGCCATGGTCGTGTGGGACCTGAAGGACTCAACCTATTCTGCTGTAGCCTCCAGTTGGGCTGCTCACCGTGCAGCCGGCCAATCACGCGGTGGTGGGCGCACGTCCCGCCCTTGGTGGGGGGTATACCTCGTGGCACACGGATGCCAGAGAGTGCCCGACGCAGAGGTGGAGCCTAGGATGGCTCCGCTGTTTGACAAATGACCTGATTCTCGATTATACGAGTACAAGGCAAAACAAGGTCGCGGTACTATTGCCATATGGCCGAGATACAGTACCGGTATGAGTATCTCGGCTTTACATAGGGCGGGGGTAGGGTACAAGTGAGGGCCATAGATTGGTGAGGGCATTACGGCGTACAACGGTAAAAGTGTCCATATGGACAAGAATCGCGTAAAACGGTAAAAGTACAGGCCTCTTGCCTGGTTGATGACGGACGAGGCACTTTGAGGCGTGTTTCAGGTCCAGAGGTCCTTGAAGGTGTGCATGGAGGTCATGATGGAGGTGCGGTGGGACCATGCGGTGGGACCAATGGGCGGGGGCCGGGCCGAAGTCACACAAAGGCTCACGCGCAGCACGCCGTCGCCGTACGCCGATGAAAAAGGGGGTGTTTGCGGTACGAAACGGTAAAACGGTAAAACTAAGTGACAGTGTGACACGTTTGTGACACGTGCATCACACTACGCGGAGCTCTACATTTGGAACGATGGGCGCCGTGGGACGGGGCGTACAGACGTCTACACGAACGGAACGAAGTTGCGCCCCGTGGGGCGAGATTCTCGATCTCGTAAAACTGGAAAAGTTCCGGGCGCTCTGGAAAAGCTACCCCCCGCGCCCTATGCTCGGGGCTATCCGGTATTATAGAACGGAATACACACATACATGCCGATCCTTTGATATTGCTCCGCCCCGCGTTCGGTAGTTACGACGGGAATATCATGTACGTCATCAAAGCGTTTAGCTTCAAAGGCCGGAGATGACCAAGGCGTCAAGGGCGGTGGCTCAGCGCGGGAGCTCGCGTGATTCAAATCCAAGCGGTGGTTCAGCGCGGGAGCAGGCTCGCTACCTGACGCTCAAGCTCGACACGGCGCTCGTGCTCAGCGCGCGAGCACTCCGAGGCAGATGATGCCGCTCATCAGCGCGGGAGCAAGCTCGCGAGGCAGATGATGCCGCTCACGGCGCCGACCGTGACCATACCGTATCCAGCAACCTCACGCGAGTAGAGCGAGTGGCAATATCGTCCGTCCTCGCTGCCCCCCACCGGTGCGATCAGCAGCTGCGGACTTTCCGTCTCGGCCATGAGCAGCAGGCCCGAGCGCTGACGCTCGATTCGAATGGCTCCCGCGTAGAGTGCGCCGGGCAGGCAGAAGCAGACCATCATGCCGGCGGTGCACCCGCTCACTTGGAACGCGAAGGCGAGGTTGCGCGTAACGTCGGCAGCGCAGCCGGCAAGCGCGACACCCACCGCCGTCACACCCACGTGCATGGGCGTGCTCAACGGCGGGACGGCGCACAAGTCGAGCAAGAGCGAGCGCAGCGGGAGCACTACTAACGGCAACTTGAGAATGTTGACCAGCGCGAGCGCCGCGGATCCCGCGAGGACGAGCTGGCTGTCTCCAAATGCCGTGAGGATGTTGGGGACGGTGCGCGCGCCGAGCAGCATGTAGCCTGTCGTCCCCACGAGAGCGTAGATGACGCACGCAATCGCGATGGCCGTGTGCACGATTGCCGGCAGCATGGGGCGCTCGAGCGGCGGCAGCTCGTTCTGCAGGTCGTTGATGTTGAATTGCGAGCAGAAGGCGAGCGCGTGGATGGGAATGCCGAGGCTCCAACGAACCTGATGAGGGATGTCATCATAGGTCATCAGAGGTCATCAGAGGTCATCAGAGGTCATCAGAGTTCATCAGAGGTCATCAGAGGTCATCAGAGGTCATCAGAGGTCATCAGAGGTCATCAGAGGCCATCAGAGGAATGGCGAGGCTCCAACGAACCGAAGGTGGGAGCACAACGAACATGATGAGGGATGTCATCAGAGGTCATCAGAGGTCATCCGAGGCTTCAACGAACCGAAGGCGGGAGCATAACGGCGTATGTATCGTCGACGTGTTGGGGATCGATGTGCTCGCGGTTCTGGGCAGTGAGGCACCCCTGCACGGCTAGGCCGATGATGCATCCGACCGAGAAGAGGATGGCGAGCACGCTCGCAGACGAGAGGAAGCGCAGCGCGTGCAGTTGCTTGGGCAGGCACAAGGGCACCGCACCGAGCGTGATGATCGCCGTCACGCGCTCGCGCGAGATGTTGATCCCGACAGCCTCGACTGCCAGCATCTCGATCAGGTCGACGACACAGATCAGGATCTGGACGACTGCGCCGACCAGCAGCGCCAGCAATGACCAAAGGACGAGCTGCCGACCGCTTCTGCCGTAGACGCGCTCACCAAGATCGGCGTACGAGCTGGCGTGCATCCGACTCGATGCGCTCGCAATGAAGCGCATCGACGCGCCCGAGAGATAGGCAAAGAAGCAGAGGATGACTAGGCCTGGGATGAGGCCCGTATAGGAGAATGAGATCGGAATAGAGAGGACGCCGGTGCCGACCGTGGTGGCGATCAGGTTGATGCACGCCGCCCGTGAACGCGACGGCGCGTCCGGCTGCTGTTCCTTGATCCCCGATAAGAGCGGCTCTTCCTTCATTGTGTGTGCGGGCGCGCGCGCGTCCTCTCACACGTGCGAACGCGCGAACGAGTGTGAGCGAGCGACGCGCATTCTCATCACAGCAATGCGTTGCGATCTCTGTGCGATCTCACGTGGTCGTATTGCGGGTCGTTTAACTTCGTTTGTCAGTTCAACGTTACTTCTGACGTTTCACTCGCGCAACACAGCAACAATCGACTCGGACAAGTGTTGAAGTGTACCGGTACAATTGAAGTGTCGTGCCAAAGTGCCCGCGGCTCGGCGGATTCCAAGCAGCTGTTAGCAGCTGGCTTCAACACTAAACCAGAGCGTGCGCGCGCGCCCGCGAGAGGTGCCCAAGTTCTGGACCTCTGAAGTACCTCGAGACGTCGAGGAAGTCGAAAATCAGTCAAGACCGGTTACACCGGGTACCGGTACCGTACAAACTTCGTTCCTGGGATGAGGCCCGTGAAGGAGATTGAGATGGGAAGAGAGAGGACGCCGGTGCCGACCGTGGTGGCTCCGAAATCCCCCGAGATTGCGAACCTCATCAAAGACTTCGTGGCGCTGCATCGCGGGAGCGCCGCGGCTTGGTGAGAGGGGATCCGCGCGAGGAGGAGGAGACGCGCGGCGGGAGTGGTGGATCACGGCGGTGACCCATCATGCCGGGAGGGCAGTCCAAGATGCCCCCCAAGCCAACTACCAAGCTACTGACGGCGATGGAGAACCCAAACGTCATCCCAGAGCCGCCGCGGGCGCGAATCGGTGAGACCCTTGGCGTTGATGAGCTGGAAAAGTACGTGGCCCGTTTGCAGTCGCTGCTCTCGCAGCTGCACCTTTCATACGAGTATTTGACGGCCGAGAATGAGGAACTGCGCCTCGCGCTCTCTCCGGGCATTGTGCCCGATCCTATTCGCATCACGATCCTCATCGACGAGGCGACGGCACGCATGTCCGAGATGGAGCTGCAGGCCACGGACGACCCCGTGGCCATAGCGAAGGCCTTCTGCGCACGGCACGGCATAAAAGGCGAGCGCGCGCGCGAAGTGCGCGTCAGCGCCGAGCGTGCCGTCAGCACGCGCAAGGCGACGCGTGCCACCGCCGAGGCGGTGAAGAAGGGCACTCCGGGCATGGCCTTGAGCCCCTTGAGCTCCCGCGCGAGCCGCGCCGCGGATGTGGCGCCGCCGCCGCTCGCGCCGACAGTCAGCTTCGATGATCTTGTTGGCAAGGCCTCCGCGGGCGGCTCTGCCAACGGCTCTGCCCGCGCGTCCAGCGCTGCGAAGGCGTCGTCGGCCCCGTTTGAGGCGAAGGCGTCGTCGGCCCCGTTTGAGGCGCGGTTCGACGACGGGTTTGCGGCGAGCTTCGGCGACGGCTTCGACGCTGTCGCTTCAAAGGGCGCGTCGCTGGCGACACAGCGTCCTGCCAGCGGGGGCGCTGCGCCTGCATCGTCGGCCCCATTCGAGGCGCGTTTTGACGAGGGGTTTGCGGCGAGCTTTGGCGATGCCGTTGACTTCGGCACCCCCCTTGGCGCTGTGTCGGGCACCCCAAACGGCGCTGTTTCGGGCACCCCAAACGGCGCTGTGTCGGTCACCCCCAACGGGGTTGGGTCGCAGGCGATCCGGCATCCGGCCAACGGGGCCGCAGCGCGCACGCCCGGCACGGCGGGAGGCGGCGCGAACGGTGGTGTCCAAGGCGGTGTCCAAGGCGGTCTCCATGGCTTCGGCGGCGCGACCGGGCATGCCAACGGCTGCGATTCGAGCACTGGCTTCGAGGCCGCGTTCCTTCACAGTCCCGGCGGCTTCCTTCACAGTCCCGGCGCCTTCGCGGCGGCCTTCGAGCCGTCGCGTGCCAGCGGCTTCGAGCCGGCCTTTGAGCCGTCGCCGTTCGCACCCACAGCAGCAGCGGCGGCGGCGGCAGCGGCCTTCTCTCCCCTTTTCGACGCGCCTCCCGCGATGATGGCCGACTTTGGCGCTGTGTCGGGCATCCCAAATGGCGCTGTGTCGGACGCGCCTCCCGCGATGATGGCCGACTTTGGCGCTGTGTCGGGCACCCCACAAGGCGCTGTGTCGGGCGCGCCTCCCGCGATGATGGCTGACTTTGGCGCTGTGTCGGGCGCTGGCTTCGGCGCCGACTTTGGCGCCCCTCCCACCGGCATGTCGGGCGCTGTGTCGGGCGCCTCTGCGGGCTCGTCGATGGCGTTCGGTACGCCGCCCGGCCCGTCGCCTGGCCGTAGGCTGAGCCGCCAGGACTCCGGCTCCAGGCTGCTCGCGGGCTCGGGTCCGCCGACGGTTGGGGGCGATCGGCAGGATTCCGAGGCGTTCGACGCGTTTGACGAAGCGGAGATTTCGGGAGATCTCTTGGACGAGGCGGGATCGGCCGAGATCGGCGGCTTCGGCGCGGTCGACCTCTCGTTCGATGATTTCGGAAACGACTTTGGGGAGATCGAGGTGGAGTGGAAGGAGGCTGGCGCGCTCAAGCTCGACGACGAGGGCAGCCGCACGCTTGGGGTGGGCGCCGTCGTGGGCGCCGCCTACAGCTACGCCGCGCCGCCGCCCGCGTCGGACATGAGGACGGGCATGGGGGCAGCCCCCTCGGGTCCGACACGCATTCTGATCCGGATCATCTCAATGGCCAAAGGGCTCGGCATGACCCTCGCAAAGCCGGCGCCCGGGCAGCCCGAGGTCTTGCGTGTGCGGGCGATCAAGGCAGGCAGTGCCGCGGACGAGTCGGGTGGGCCTCGCCGGAGCACATCCCTCTGATTGCCTCTGATTGCATGCTGATGGCCTCCCTCATTGCATGCTGATGGCCTCCCTCATTGCATGCAGGGATGCGGGCCGGCGATCGGCTGCTCAAGGTCAACGGCCATCCGGTCAAATCGTCCGCAGATGTGCGTCGGCTGCTCAATCCCGCCGAGCCCAACACGGTGCTGGTCGAGCGGCTTGATCGGGTGGAGCCGAGCGGGCCGGTGGAGGCGGCGGCGGCAGCGGCGATGGCGACAGCGGCGGCGACGGCGGCGGCGGCGGCCGAGCGCGGCGCCGCAGCCGCGGGCGCGCTGGGGAGCTTCGCGCCGGCCCTCGAGCACCCGGCGGTGACGAAACCCGAGCGCCCGATGGTGACGAAACCCGAGCACGAGGTGGTGACGAAACCCGAGCACGAGACGGTGACGAAACCCGAGCACGAGATGGAGATTGCCGCCCTCCGCGCCACGCTTCGTCAGCAGATCGACGCCGAGATTCGCGCCGAGATTCGCGCCGAGATTCGCGCCGAGGTGCATGCCGAGGCGCTGGCGGAGGTGCGGGCAGAGGCGCTCGCCGCGCAGGCGTTTGCAGACACGGGGATGGAGGTGCCCACGGCGGCGTCTTCGATGGTCTCGACGCCTCCCTCGATGGGTCACATGCCGCCCGCAGCCCTACCGCTGGATATCTTTGGAGGTGGAGGCGCCGTCGTGGGCGGTGGAGGCGCCGTCGTGGGCGGTGGAGGCGCCGTCGTGGGCGGTGGAGGCGCCGTCGTGGGCGGTGGAGGCGCCCTACCGGCTGATCTGTTCGCCGCGCCTTCGGATATGTTCGCTGCGCCATCAGCTATGTTCGCTGCGCCTTCGGATATGTTCGCTGCGCCAGCGGAGGCGCCAGCAGGGGCGCGGGCGGAGGTGAGGGCGGAGGTGAGGGCAGAGTTGAGAGCAGAAGTGAGGGCGGAGGTGCGGGCGGAGGTGGAGAATGAGTTGCAGGCGCAGGTGGCGGCGCAGGTGGCGGCGCAGGTGGCGGCGCAGGTGGCGGCGCAGGTGGCGGCGCAGGTGGCCGCAGCGCAGGAGCAGCAGCAGCAGCAGCAGCAGCAGCAGCAGCAGCAGCAGCAGCAGCAGCAGCAGCAGCAGCAGCAGCAGCAGCAGCAGCAGCGGTGGTTTGAGGAGGAGCCGCCGCCGCCGCCGATGCCAGCTGCGAGCGCAGCCGAAGCATCAGAGCTTGCGGAAGCGCAGCGGCGGCGGGTGGAGGCCGAGGAACGCGCCATGCGCGCAGAGGCGCAGGCGGAGGCTGTGCGCGCGCAGGCGGCGGCGCAGACGGCGGCGCAGGCGGCGGCGGAGGCGGCGGCGGAGGCGGCGGCGGAGGCGGCGGCGCAGGCGGCGGCGCAGGCGGCGGCGCAGGCGGCGGCGCAGGCGGCGGTGGAGGCAGAGCAGCGAAGGTCCCTTGAGGCCGACTTGGCCAGATTCAAGGAGATCGCGCGCGAGCTCGAGATGCAGCGTGACGAGCTCCAGGGGAGATTGGGGAGATCGGGGAGATCAGGGGCCGATGATTCGCTGGCGCCGGCGAGTGCGCCAGCCGGCGCCGAGGGGTTCGTCAACAGCACTCCACTCTCGCCTCTCACCGGTTGGGTGGCCGGGGCGCATGTGCGCGTACATGGGCTCAAAGCGGCGGCGCAGCACAACGGCAAGCTCGGAGTGCTCAGCGGGCGCCAGCAGGAGGGCCGCGAGCATCTACGGCTCGATGGCGGCGGGAGCTTGCTTGCGAAGCGCACTAATCTCGAGCTCCTCGGGACGGTGGAGGCGCACGCGGCGGCGGCGCCGTCGGCAGCCGCCCCCGAGCAGCACGAGGCGGCGTTGAGCGCCGAGATGAGCGCCGAGTTGAGCGCCGTGGTGAGCGCCAAGGAGGCGGCGGAGCGAGGGCGTGATGAGGCCGCTCATCAGCGTGACGAAGCACGCGCCGCGCTCGACGAGGCTCGCGCCGCGCTCGCCGCCGCCACAGCCGCCGCCGCCATGGCCGCCGCCGCCGCCACGCCAGCCGCGGCCGGACGAGCCGACCTGGCAGAGGGCGCAGCCGCGGCAGCACTAGTGCCATCGGTGGCTTCCGCAGAGGCGCTCGCGACGGCGCGCGAGCAGGCACGGGCGGAAGCGCTGGCGGAGGCGGCGGCAGAGGCTGCGGCGATGGCAGCGGCCAAGTCGGAGGCAGAGGCGGCCGCGAGAGTGGAGGCGGCGGCGGCGGCGGCGGCACGCGAGGAGTTGGCGGCGTTGCGCGAGGCGGCGGCGTTGAGCGAGGCCAAAGTGGCAGCCGAGGCGACCGCTGAGGTTGAGCGGCTGGCAGAGAAACTCGCTGCCGCCGAGGCCGAGCGTGATGTGGCCAAGGCGGCCGCCCAAGCCACGATGTCGGAAGATGCGCTTGCCACGGCGCGGGCGCAGGCACGTGCTGAGGCGCTTGCGGAGGCGGCGGCAGAGGCTGCAAAGGCGGCCGCAGCGCAGCAGCAGGCGGCGGCGGCGGCTCAGAATGAGCTCACGACGGCGCAGCAGCAGGCGGCGGCGGCACGCGAAGAGTTGGCGGCGTTGCGCGAGGCGGCGGCGTTGAGTGAGGCCAAAGTGGCAGCCGAGGCGACCGCTGAGGTTGAGCGGCTGGCAGAAAAGCTTGCCGCCGCCGAAGCCGAGCGTGATGTGGCCAAGGCGGCCGCCCAAGCCGCCGAGGTGGCTATGAAGGAGGTCCAGGCTCCGGCGATCACCTCGAACGGCGCGTCCGCCGAGGAAGCCAAGCTGAAGGAGATGCTCTCGGCTGCGGAGATGGAGCGAGATAAATTCAAGGGGATCTCCCGCGAGCTCAAGCGGCAGCGAGATGATGACAAGGAGCGGCTGCGCGCGCTCCAGGACGAGCTGACGAAGCTCAAACAATAAACACCTACTATCTCTTTTTGCGACTACTGACGTCTACTCCGCGACAAGTTCAGAGACAGAGCGCCGCACGCAGGTACGTAGCAGGTGCGCAGGGGTGCACGGCACTCGACGTGCACACGCGTGAACGCGTCGAGACGACCTGCGCACCCTGAGAAACGGGGCGAGAAATAGGAGGTCTACCACACTTATATTGGATCGGATGAGTGAGCGTGTTCCGTTCGGAGGCCGGAGAGCGCCTGGGTGCGCTCGAGCGCGGCACGTTCTCGGTTTGTGGAGTGGAGAGAATACAAATCAACGTAGAAAAAAATACGTCAACTCTCAGAAGGAGTGACGACAAATGCCGTAACAGGCGTTAACGCTAGCCCACCCATCAGAGCCATAATAGACGCACAGACTCAGTCACAGTCAACACCCGCGGCTGTCGCTGCTGGCGAATTGGCACGCGAATTGGGGAATAGCTATTGTGTACATTCTGGTGTAAGGCACATGGCTGCCTCTATGGGAGCTCCCGAGGCAGCGCCGCATCACGCAAGATGGCCGAGGCGACGAGCCGCGCGCGGGGCATCTCCGGCGTTTCCCGGTCACTCAGTCCCTCGAGGCTGTCAAAGAGCTTGTTGTTGTTCATGACGAACTCCTCGATAAGCGCCATGCTGCGCATGGCGCTGAAGGCCGTGTCGAGACGCAAGGCTTTGTCTGGGGACTGATGACCGTCGGAGTTGCGGAAGGTGTGTCGCACCAGACCTGATAGTGGCAGCGGCCCTTGGTCCGCTAGAGCCTTGCGGAGAGCAGAGGAAGAGCGGCTGTGGGCTGCAAAGCGCTGGACGACCTCCGCCACGATGACGACGTGGCCAGCGCGCATGCTGCTACGCACGCGCTCGCTGCCGCGCAGGAGCGCGCGGTACAGTGTTCGTGCGACGGCCGCACTGGACATCTTGGCAACCAGGCCGCGGATCAGTCCGATCCCCTCTCTCGGGCTTCGCAGGAATTCTTTTGACGAAACGCCGAAACTTTCTGAATAGGGAACTTTGAAAAAGGCTCCACGCATGAGCATCTCGTCAAACACGCATGCCTCTCCAGCTCACACCGAGACGTCCGGCTCGACTATATCGAAGAACAGCTGGAGGCGGCAGCGGAAGGACGCTCCGGCGAGGCTGACGACCGCCGCATTGGGCGCACCACCCGTCACGCTCCCCGGCTCGAGTCGCACGTCGCCTGCGGCGAGGGCTGTCGCGCCATCGTCCCACGCGTCGCTGCACAGCTCGGCGCGCAGCAGCGGCGGCCGCTTGGCGTTGCCCAGCTCGAGCACCACAGTGAGATCATCCCACGCGAGGAAGGAGCACGTCGTGGGCGGCACGGGAGGCGTCGAGATGAGCGGTTTGCTCGCCACGGCGCTCGCCTCGGGCACTCCGAAGCGCACGCGCAGCCCGGACAGGATGCCCAGCGCTGCGAGCTGTGCGAGCGGTGCGTCGTGCAGCTCAATGCCTCCGAGCAGCAGCGCGGCCGAAGGCGGCGGGATGTATTCACTGATCTCGTAGGTGAACGAGACGAGAGAGAACCACGGCTGCTTCTTGCCATCGTAGATGCCCACCCCCTCCATCGGCACACGGAAGTAGGCCCCCGACGTCTCTGTCAGCCGGAGCACCGTCTCGCCCAGCAGGTCGACGTCGCCATCCTCGCCCGCCTCGGCCACGTCTTCGTCGAGGACCGCCAGGTGGATCAGCGGCTCCTTGGAGCGAGATGGCAGGGAGCCGGCCGGGATGATGAGCTCAATCACGTCGGACCACACCGGGTTGAGGCTGTTCTGGAGCGCCTTGGTGCACGAAGAGATGCGCTTGTCCTCGCATTCGAGCAGCGTGAAGCGAGCAAACGGGTCGGAGCCACCCACTGCGTCGGCATTGGGCAGATCCTGCGCGCAGATATCGCGGATGACCAGCTTCAGCGCTTTGGGCGGAGGGGCCTTTTTCGCGCTCGCCGGCTTGACACGGGATGGAGTGCCGTGGCTCACGACATCGCGGCTCTCCAGCATGATCCGCGCGTCGGCGCCGCGCACATCATGCCCAATGCGAATGGGCCGCTCGGCGCTCGCTGCGGTCCACTGTTGAGCGCGCTCCAGCTCCGCGTTGGTGCGCTTGAGCCGTGCCTGTTCGCGCAGGTATTCGGTGCTTTTGAACTTGTCGCGTGTACGAGGCAAGGTCCTCGAAAGAGAACCGGTGTTTGCAAGGCCCTCGAACGAGGTGCTTAGCATTGCCAATGCAAACTTGTTTTGGAAACTAGAACTTCACGCTCGGCGCAACCGACCTCCGAGTGAAAATAGCCCCCTACCCTCCCTCAAGAGGCTCTTTTCGCTTTTCACAAGTTTTTACTTTGACTTGACTTGTCTTGTCTCGCTTGACTTGATCTTGGCGCGTTCAACTCTCTCGGCTGTGTGCTGGCCCCTCGCACGCCATGTCGGCCGCGTCGACGACGTGGTTCGCGACGTATGTCATCGGTCCCTGCCTGTTCATGCTGCTGCTCGTGGTGATCGCGATGAAGCTGGGTATGATTCGTAAGGAGCTGCTTCCAGACTCGTCGCAGACGGGCAGCATCGTCCAGGCGCTCACCCGCAAGGCGAAGCTCGTAGCCTACGGAAGCTACTTTCTTGTGCTGTCCAAGGACGCTGTGAGCTCCAAGGACCTACAGCGTGCGCGTGCCAACGCCGAGGAGCTGCCACCGAACGCCGCCACCGAACGGCACATTCGCCTGATCTTTGTGCGTCACGGGGAGTCTGTGTGGAATTACGTGTTCAATCGCGGCTTTGGCCCCTCCTTCCTCGTGCGGCTGCTCCGAGTGACCCTCCACGAGCTGTATCTGCTCCCGTTTGAGGACTCGGCCTACCTCGATTCGCCGCTGTCGGAGTACGGCCTGGAGCAGTGCATCAAGCTGCAGGCGTTCCTGAGGAAGCCGTGTGTCGACCTGGCAGCGAGCCAAGACTTTGCCGCCCTCACCACAGGTGAGGGCTCTTCGCTGATCGTGTCGTCGCAGCTGCGGCGCGCCGCGTGCACGCTCGCCATCGCGCTCTCGGATCGGCTCCGTCGCTCGCGCGAGGCAGTCGTGCTGCACTCCGCCTGCCAGGAGATTTCGCGTAACTTCGACACGCTCGCACTCGCGCGGCCTTCGTGCTCGCCGCCCCTCGACGCCGTTCTCGAGGTCTGCGCGCCGGGGGCCCGCTTCGAGAGCAAAACGAACGCGGGCAACAAGACCCTCGCCTTCCGCGGCATTGCGAGGCTTGAAGCCTTCGCTGCGTGGGCAGCGGACCGTCCCGAATCTACGCTGATCGTTGGGGGCCATTCGCTCTGGTTCCGCTCGTTTTTCGCGCGCTTCCTCACGGGCGAGCATCAGGCGGCGAAGCGCAAGATCGTCAACTGCGGCGTCGTCGCGTGCACCCTCATCGTCGCTCGAAGTGCCTCTGGCGGCGTACAGTACCGGATCGAGCCCAGCAGCGTGACCGTCGTGTACGGCGGCTTCGAGTCCAAGGGCTGACGGATGGGGTTCGATCGCGTCGCCATTCAGGATGGATTCAGAGGCGGGGGCGTTTGAGGAGCGGCTCGGGGTGCACATGCCGATTTCCGGGGCCTTATTTACATGTGAAGTTGGCGCGCATGTCTGTCTTTGGAGGGGTGCTGCTGCCTGTGGCGCACGACCCCGCCCGCACGTATTCGAATGACAGAGAAACGTGTTCTGAGGAGGCGTCGGTCCTGGGTGGCTTGTGCCTTCCTTGACCTCTTCTTGCGGAGCAAATCCTATGAAGGCGCCCAAGACCACGCGCGACGAAATCGCAGAGTCCGCAAATCACAATGGCGTCCCGACACGGGGCCGACGTCGCCTATCCGTACGGCACTTCTTGGACCGTCCGACGATCGTCAGAAAGCGCCATAGATATCCGATCGACGTCGACGCCGTGCACCAAATGGAGCATGAAGCTCCAATGAGATCAGCCTCTCCCGATCAGCAGCCAGCGCCGCACGCGCCGCCGCCGCCCCCGCCACTGCCAACAGCGCCGCTCCTTGTGGACGAGGGCCTCTGGGAGCATGCCTATGCCTATGCGCTGCTCGTGACGCCGGGGCTGGAGGCAGTAGCGGCCGCCTCCCTCGAGGCCGAGTCCGGCCTGGTGCTGCCGCAAGCCCGACTCGTGGCACCCGCGCCACCACAGGTGGCTGCGGGCTTCGCCGCGGGCGCGGCCGGCGGCGTGTCGCCCCTGCTCGTGGGTGCGCATCGTCCGCTCATGACGGCGCTCGGTAATCCAACGCTGCTCGCCGCACTCGCGCTCGTGCTCTGCCAAGACGTGGTGGGTCTCGAGTCGGCCACCGCTGCGGAGGCCCTCGGTGCAGTCGCACGAGCGCTCACGGGCGATCGTGCGGAGAGTTCACAAGGCTGGTCACGTGCGCTGCGCACGTGGCGGGTGCACGTGGCTGATTGCAAAGGCGGCGGCGGGGTCGACGACGGCGGCAACGGCAGCCGCAACGGCAGCGGCAGCGGCAGCGGCAGCAGCGGCAGCGGCAACGGCAGCGGCGGCAGCGGCGGCTGCGGCAACGGCAGCAGCAGGAGCGAGGGCGGCGGCGGCAGTACCGGTACCTGTCTTGCCGCCCCCAACGGCGAAGACGCGGGCGCGCCGCTCCGTTTGAGAGTCGCTGTGCTCCGAGGCGGCGAGCATGCAATCTCGAGCCCCGAGATCGCCGCGGAGATCGCCCAAGTGGTGCTGACGTGGCAGCCCTCGTGGACGGTCGATCTGGACGCGCCCGAGATCACGCTCGTCGGCGTGCTCGTGCAGCGCCGGCTGCTCCTTGGGCTCGTGCTCCCCCCCTGGGAGGCACGGCGCACGAGTGTGCTGCCGCCTGAGAAGCGCCCGTGGCTCCTGCATGGCCTCTCGCGCGCACACATGCGGCCCTCGCGCGCGGCCACCATGGTGCGCTCACTACGGCGCCATCGCCCATCGGCGCGTAGCATGCACGCGCTCACTACGGCGCCATCGCCGCCCTCGCGCCAACGCCCTGGTGTCTCTCGGCATGCAAGTGCTCACCACGACGCCGTACCTGCTTCCCCACAGGTGCGCTTACTCGCGCCAGCCCCCGGCGACGTCGTGCTCGACCCGTGCGGCGGCCTGGGCCTCCTCAGCATCGAGGCCGCATGCCTCGCGCGCGTGCATGCAATCTCCCTCGACACGGACGCAGCGGCGAGCAATGCGGCGCGCGCCAATGCAGCCGAGGCTCGTGTGCGCGGCTGGCTGTGTGAAGGCGCCGTCGTGAGCGTTCTGCACGCCGACGCGACCTGCTCGGGGCTGCGCGCGGCGAGTGTCGACGCGGCGGTCGCCGACCTGCCCTACGGGATGCTGCACGCTCGAATGGATGTGGGAGCGCTCCTTCGAGAGCTCGCGCGCGTGCTTCGTCACGGGGGATGTGCCTTGCTTGTGGGCAGCGCGGGGAGCACGGGCACCGCGATGGCATGCGTCCGATCCGCGCGTCGCTTCCCGCCCGGAGGTTGGGTGCTCAGTGAGCAGAGGGCGTGCGCGGTCGGGGGGGTAGCCTGCATCGCCGTGCGACTCACCCGTGTGCGTGCCCCTGCACGTGCCCTTGCACGTACCTTTGCACCTAACCCGAGCACGGCGGCCTCGGCGGCGCGTGCCGATGGCAGCGGCGGCGGCGAGGGCGGCGGCGAGGGCGGCGGCGAGGGCGGCGGCGAGGGCGGCGGCGAGGGCGGCGGCGCCCACCACGGCGCCTCTATCCCTCGACCGAGCATATGCCCGCTATGCGCTGAGTGCGAGGGCAGCTTCAAGAACGTACGCGTCTACCCGAAGCCGGGCGCGAGCGGCATGCTCACGCGCATGTGGCGATGCCGTGCTTGCCGCGGCCTCTTTGCGCACGACGAGCCCGCGACGACGCGACGGCGCCGAGAGTGTCACGGGGTCTCCATGCGGATCGGCTTCGCCGTGGATGGCCGGAGCGTGTCTGTGGCGCTGAGCATTTGCGGCTGAGCTTCGAGTCTTCGAGGGTCCGCCATCGTGAGCGTGAGCTAGACGCTAGTGCACTTCGCAATCTTTGGAAAACTTGGGTTCGAAGAAAAGCGAGCGGCCGCCGAAAAGGCGGTGTCCGACGCAACTCTCAAACGCTCACCGTCGGCCGCGTCGAGCCGTCCGACTGAGGAGGACATGCCCGTGATGAGCTCGCCCCCAAAGATGCGCCAGCCGTCCAAGTTCGAGCAGTGGAAGGCGTCCAAGATGCCGCCGGCACAGCCCCTCGAGGTGGACGTGTGCGTGCCGCAGCCGCGGCCGCGGTCCGAGCGGCCCGCCAACGGAAAGGCGAAGGCCGTGCCCAACAACCTGATCAAGCCGTGCATGGAGGTCTTCACGTTTGATAGCACGGACTGGAACAAGATTCCGTCGCCGCCTAAGCCCGAGCCCGAGCCCGTGGCAGCCCCAGCCGCCGAGGAGGGCATCTTTGCCGCCGCTAGCCGGCAGTGCAGTCCGCCTGCCGAGGATGCGGCGCCTCTCGCGTGCCGCGGCCTCTCGTTCGACTACCAGGGCTCGGCGTCGCTGCTCGACTCGCTGCTCGAGCAGGGGCTGCCAGGCCTGTCGGTCGTGGACGTGCGCCGGCTGGCGCAGACCTCGAAGGCGCAGAAGAAGGCTTTTGACGACAACGAGGTCTGCCGGCTGCTCTGTCGCGCGCTGGCGCTCGAGTGTGGTCTGTACGCTCCGGGGGCGTGCGAGCACTGGCGCGCACTTTTCTTCGACACGCTGTGGCCGGCGCGCAACAAGTGGAAGGGCGAGGCCTCGACGGAGGCCGTCGGCTTCCGCATCCGCGTCGCTGTGCGTGTGCGTCCGCGCAAGCACGACGGCGGGCGGGCCGACGGGCTGGTGCTGCCGCTGCACCAGCGGCTTCGCATGCTCAAAAAGGGCGAGAAGCTCGGCGCGTTCGAGGCGGAGCAGGCGGGTGCGACGCAGGAGCAGCTCGCCGAGGCGCTCAAGGGGCAGGGCGACCTCTCGCCCGAGCTCCTGCAGGCGCTCCTCGAGGCACAGCAGTTGGGCGCGGTGATGGGCGAGGTGGGCGCGCAGGCGGCAGGGGGGCCCAAGCACAGGGCGATCGAGGTGGATGCGGACGCGGGCGAGGCGGACCACGTGGCGTCGGCACTCGCGGAGGCGGCGAGTACGGTCGCGCCACTCACCAAGGCGGACAAGGAGTACATCGACCAGGCCGAGGCGGAGGCGAAGGCGGCGAAAAAGGAGGGCAAGGAGGACAAGGAGAATGAGGACGAGGGCGCGACGAGCGCGAGCAAGCAAGGTGGCGCGAAGCTGCTGCTGGTGCAGCCGTCGCGGATCGTCATGTTCGTGCCCGGCTGCGGCATCCGCCCCTTCCTCTTCTCGAACGTGTGCAGCGGCGACGTGAGCCAAACGGCCGTGTACCAGCGCGTCGCGCAGGACGCCGTCGTGTCGAGCATGAACGGCATGAACGCGTGCGTCCTCGCGTATGGCCAGACCGGCAGCGGCAAGACGCACACGGTCTTCGGCCCGCCGGGCGTGATCGAGGACGCCCATGCAGCGGCCGAGGCCGCCCAGCGACGCGACCGGCGCGGGTGGAGCGATTCGGGCTTCGGCGGCGCGTCTATCCTACCCGAGTCGGCGGGCATCGTGCTGCGCGCGTGCGACGAGCTGCTCTCGTGCGTGAACGCGCCAGGCGCCGCGTGCACCTCGCTCTCGCTCTCGGCGCAGTACGTGCAGATCTACGAGGAGACCCTCACTGACCTGCTCTCGGGTGGGCCGGTGGTGCTGCGCGAGGTGGGCGAGTACGCGGATGCCTCGTCTGTTGGAGCGACCATCCTTCAAGGCGCGATGCACGTCCAGCTCGAGACGCTTACGGATGCGATCGCTCTGCTGCGCGCGGGCGAGCTCCACAAGCGCGTCGCCGCGACCGCGATGAACCAGACCTCGAGCCGCGCGCACACCGTCTTCCTCATCACGCTCACCCAGCGCGGCGCCGTGTTGGGCGAGGACGCCGACGGGCACGAGCGCCTGATCTCGTCACAGCTCGCGCTCGTCGACTTGGCCGGCTGTGAGCAAGTGAAGCAGTCCAAGGTGGTAGGGCAGCGGCTGCGCGAGGCGGTGGGCATCAACTCGTCCCTCCTGGTGCTCGGCAAGTGCATCACGGCGCTCTCGGAGGGGCGCCGCCACGTGCCCTACCACGAGGCCAAGCTGACGAAACTCTTGCGCGGCGCGTTTGGTGGCTCGTCGCGCACCACGTGCGTCATCGCCGCCTCCCCCGACGATGCGCACGCTGAGAATACCGTTCAAGCGCTCCGATTCGGTGAGCGGTGCGCCACGATCACCAACTCGGCGCGCGTCGCCGCAGTGTCAGCCGTCGAAGCTCTCAAGGTCGTCGACGAGGCCCTTGCGGCGTGCGTGGCCTCGATGGCGGCCCTCGAGGCGAGGGAGCGCACCAACCTGCCCGCGTATGGCTCCCTCAAGGCACGCCACGCGTCGCTCTCGATGCGGCGGCAGCAGCTCGGCGGCGGCGCGTGAGCCGCGTGAGGGGGGGGGTGGCGCCGTGTTGGGCGTGCGAGGCGCGCCGTGTCGGGCGTCTCGTCGGGGCGTGCGATGCGCGCCGTGTTGGGCGTCTCGTCGGAGCGCGAGTCAGGGCGGCGGCGCGGTCTGCCGCTGCGGCCAGCCGTCGCGGAGCACATTGTGTTGCAAAGGCGCGCGAGCGGCAACTGTGTACGTATGCACGGCTGCCGCGCTGTTGATGATGAGCGATGTCTGTATGTGCTGGGGAGCGTGGGCAAAAGCCAAAAGGCGGGGGGTGGGCCCGCGTGGACCTTTGACGGCTGAGGAGTCGGACTTCGGTACCGCGCCAGACTGCACAGATGTTGAGACTTCGAGTGTCCACTTGGGGTTCGTTTTTCCTGCGATTTCTGTCGGAGGTGGTTTCGGTTGGTCCGATTCTTCATGAGACTTGAGTGTGCTCATTTTTGGCAGTTTCAGACTGCGAGCACTTCGCTCGGTCGGCAACGGCACCTCTGTGGGGCCGCGACGGAGGGCCCTCGCGGATGGAGAACCAGCCAACGCTGCACTGGCAAGGCCTCATTTCGAGAGAGCAAGGAGAGCCCTGGGCCCTCCTTGTCGGTGGTGAGCAGTGGGGCCGCCGCTCTCCGTCCACGTTCCAGCAGAATCGGCCGTCGTGGCAGCAGCACCTGGCCAAGCCGGCGACCCTTCGTCTCACGGGAGGAGTGCACCAGCTGCGCGCGTGCCGGCGTGCCAAGTCGGCGTGCGCGACGATTGAGAGGAATGCGGACCACATCTCAGCCACGCTGCACGTACACGGCGCTGGTGGGATGCTCCGCGTGAACGACGCTTGGATCACGGAGGAGGACGGTCAGTCCTTGGAGATTGTCGCAGGCGATGTGATCGAGCTGGTTTGCGTGCAGCATCCGACCGTGCGACAGCCATCGGGCTGGTACACACCCAATTGCCACGAGCGCGATCGCAGCGGCGCGAACTTGGTGTCGCTCACGTGGCGATTCGTGCCGCAGCGCTCGTGCATCCCGATGCTCTCGCCCACGGAGGACGTGAAGCGCTTCTTCCCGCCGCGGCTGCCCCTCCAGGAGGCCACGCTCACGGGCGACGACGACGTGCTCCTGCCATCGCCGACGGCCTGCGCTGACGACGTCGCCTCGCCTGCCCCACCGAGCAAGAGGCTCAAATGGTCTGCCGTCGTTCTACGGATGAGCTCGCTGCCCGAGCTGCGCCGCGCGTCGCCGTCGCCTCCGCAGCTGACGCCGATGCCGCTGCCCGTCGACGCGGAGGATTTCACGTGGTCCTAGCTGGTCGATGTGCCGCCGAGGCTCAGGGTTTGGAACCCGAGCCGCCTACGAGCCGCCGCCGACACGCGACAGACCTTGCAAGTAGGAGCTAGCTCTCGTTGTGATCGTTGTCGCATACGACGCGGGAGTCCTGTTGCGTCGCGTCGCGTGGGGGCACCTTGTTCGTGCATGGGTTCGACGCCCGTTGTGTGTTACCGATGCAGACCGATGTCGTTTTGAGCCGTGCAGCGTGCATGCTGCAGATGCCAGATCGGACTTTATAAGACGTGATAGATGCATAGATCGGACGTAAAAGCCACTGATTGGTGATAGAACTTTAAATAGAACTTAGATGTGATTTAGCGATCCCGCGATCGGCGCGGGTCTCGACGCTCGACGGCGAGTAGACGGCGAGAGGGGCGTCGAGTCAAATGCGACGCGAAATGTTACGAAATGGGCCGCACATGCGGCTGTCACACATGTGTTACATCGATGCCTCATCGCTCATCGCGAAAGTCGCAAGAAGCAAGAACGCCCGCGTGCCGCGATGCATCCGAACATAGCGAGTCCTCGCGGCCCGAGGTGCGAGGTTTTTCCGGGGTTTCTTCCCCGCATCCGCACAGATCATCAGATCATCAGAGCCGCGCGGCGGGCCGTTGGGGAGGCGTCGAGGGGCCGCGCGGAGTCGCTCCGCATTGGACGACACGCCCCGTTTCCCGCGCGGTGAACCTACGCTATGTGCAGTCAGAGAGGCAATCAGACAGAGCCTCGAGCCGAAGGCATGCCTGTGGCCGAATTGTGATGATCATCAATCTGGTTTCGCACAAGTTTGCGGCCCTTCTTTCGCGATAGGAAAAGTCTTGGTCTTGTGCAGTCCATTTCCGTGGGCGCGCGCCGGGTCGAGAGGTACGTGACTGTGACGCCATGGCGTGCTCGTGTTAGCGCTGGCCCTCATCGGGCGTGCGCGCTGGCCCTTGCGGCCAACTCGGGAGCCCGGCCGGTGCCCGTTGAAGCGCCCTTGTGGAGCTTGTCATGCTTCGCACCTTTGGGGCCTCGGGAGCCTGACTTTTGCTCCGATTGCGTGTCAGGGAACTCGTCTGCCGACCCTCGCGCGCCGCTGACACCGCGGAGCACATGGGCTGGTTCGGTCCCTCCAAGGCCGAGAAGGCCGCCGCTGCCGCTGCCGCTGCCGCTGCCGCTGCCGAGAAGGCCGCTGCCGAGAAGGCCGCTGCCGAGAAGGGCAGCGACAGACATTTGTGGCAGGCCGCAAGGGCCGGCGACGAGGCGGAGCTCAGGCGGCTGATCGGCCTTGGATGGAGCGTCAACTGGCACAATCACAATCCTTATGGGGTGCGCCGCCGCATGTGCCTCGCGTGGGCGCCCGCGTCCTCGCCGCCTCTGCTGCTTTCGCCGCCGCGCTCGCCCGAGACGGCGCCATTTTCCCCAGAGCTCGCTGTACAGCGCGCGGCCGCGCTGGCTGCGCCGCCACCCCGCCGCCCCGCCGAGCTTGGCACACGCGTCCTCGTCGCATGGCGCGCGCCGCACCCCCGCGTGCTCGCCCACGCTCCTCGCGTGCTCTGGCACTCGATGACGCCGCGTGTGCTGCATTTGCCACAGTTCGGAGACACAGCTTTGATAGATGCCTCAAGGAAAGGGCACGAAGGGTGCGTCCGCCTCCTCCTCGCGGCCGAGGCGATCGAGGTCAACGCCAAGGTAAGCCTCGAGCATGCCCTCCCCCAGCACATGCGATGGGCCCGCTTCCATGTAGTCATTCCGCTTGGCCTCTCGTTTGTCTTTAGAACGTCAACGATTGGACAGCATTGCATATCGCGGCATTCTGGGGCCGCCTCGCGATCGCCAAGCGCCTTCTCGAAGGGGGCGCCGATCCGACGCTTCGAGTCAAGGACGGCGAGACGGCCATCGACCTCGCACGGCAGCAGGGCAAGAGCGAGGTCGTGGCGCTCCTCAGCGAGCCTCGGTACGCCGCGCGCATGCACACTGATTGCCCAGCGCTGCCGAGCGGATGTGCAGAGGCGCCGTCTTGGGCGCACGCGGACCACGGGTTTTCGGCCGCTCGGCGAACGAATGGCGGCCAATCGTCATGGGATGAGGCCGAGAGGACGCCGCGCACCCCCCATGGGGCCACACGGCGAGTCGCGATCGCACATCCTCAAGATTTTAGGACGGAGTCCGCACGGGCCACTCCCACGCGCCGTGGTGGGCACGTCGGG